>Ga0180009_10000027_pt1 | contig 276488 bp, 187 predicted proteins | sample OS_PC_MetaG_FD_123537 | JGI IMG/M metagenome (GOLD analysis project Ga0180009, IMG submission 123537) | Groundwater microbial communities from the Aspo Hard Rock Laboratory (HRL) deep subsurface site, Sweden - OS_PC_MetaG | ecosystem: Environmental > Aquatic > Deep subsurface > Groundwater...
GGTATCAAGCAAATGAGTACCCTGATTGCCTTGAAGCTGGATGCTTTGCAAAAGCCTACCCATACCATCATAAATTTCCAGTATAGCATGTCCGGCATCACCGGGCAATTGCCAACTAAACTGTGCCCAATCAGCTGCTGGATTTGGTTCAGCTTTGAGTTGCAGACCCATAGCATCGGCCAGCTTGTCGGCAGAAATGGGTTTAGTTGATTTAAGGACAACCGATTCGGGTACATCAGGGCATTCAAAATAATGCTCACCGTAGGCATATTCAAGCATTGCCCTGGCTTTGCTTTGGGCATGAGGACTTGCGGTTTGGGCCAGCGAGCTGATCATGGCCAGTTCCTGTGCAGTCAGTTGCCTAATGTTCCGGTTTTGTTGCTCCAGGTCAACAGACATTTCCAACAGACTCATGTATTCTTCATGTGCTGCCAGCTGATCTCCTTCCAGCTGGTGCATGGCAGGCAATACTTCGGCAAAATCAAGTGCCACATCATAGGCTCCTTCGGCTATCCAGGTATTCACAATTTGTAAATCCATTTGGTAACCGCCTATATTGTCGTACCATTGCCTGAGTTGGTTGTAGTCGGTAATGCTGTCGAAAAGCAAACTACGTATGATACGCTGTGCTGACTTTACGTATTTCTCCTGGTAGTATGACATCTGGCTCTGCAGCACCGATTTGTAGGAGGATCCTGTAGCCACCTGTCCGAGTATTTCAAGCATATACTCAGGGAGCGGATCGCTTTTTTGCTCCAGGTAGCTCATCAACTCTTCTTTGCGCAATTCCTCGGGATTGGATGCCAATACCTCAAACTGCACGGCATCGGGAAACACATCAGACCTGTCGGTCATTTGTTTCAATACCTCATCTGAAAGATGCGGCGACGTGCCAAGCAGTTTACTGCGAAGTGTCCACATATCAGCAGGTGTTGCGGCTTGCAGGCTTGCAATTTCGGCCTGTGTATTGCCGTCATCGAGCAGTGAGTTATACAAAGTTTCTACGCTGTTGTAATCAGCTAAACCATCTGCATATTCAAGCTCCAATGCAGTTTTCTCCGCATCCGAGAGCGAAATACCCCCTCCACCACTGCCATGCTCTGGTAAACAGGGGTTGGGGTTCGATGCCAATATAGGTACAACATAAATATCAGTATATTCAGTTAGCGGTTGATTGTCAAGGTCTACATAATAATAGTTTATGTACTGTGTATAGTCATTCAGGAATTGAATGGTAGCAAAAGCAGGGTCAGTTAGTGTATTGCCGGAAGCCAGTAGCTGTTCGCCCACATTTCCTCTGATGCGTGATTCCTTTGAAAAATCTTTCACCCAAAAATCAATATCATTCAGCATATTCTCATTGCATTGATAGGATACTCCTGTTCTATCATCCGTTGACGTACTTCTGTTCACTCCAACAGCCATATTTCCTACACTCAAGCCATTAAACTGGTTGCGGTAGATATCATCATCCACTGAAGGGCAATTTGTTACCCTGATGCCTACGTAATCGCCCGGCTGTGCAGCACTGTGCCTGCTGAACCCATTGTTTTCGATCACAAAATTGACAGAAGCCAGAAGATCAATTCCCAAAGCACCTGATTTACCGCATTTTTCACAGTCGGTATTGTTGTATCCAATTTCAAAAGTGTTGTCCGTCATCACTGCCCCATCGGTGTTTGTGGCATAGATACCGGTGCTATTACTGATAAACAAGGTGTTATCTACCTCAAAATGAGTCGTCTTTCGTAAGCCATCATTATAAACCCCCACGGCTCTGTAGAAGCCCGTGAAGAGTGAGGGCAACAGGTTTTCATCGGGACAAGGGATTGTTTCAGGTTCACATTCAGGCAATACTCTAAAGGAGCTGTTATAGGCTGCAATGCCTTGGTTGTATGGCGAAACATCAGGTAATGGCATTACAGAGAAACTACAATTTTTAAACCGGACATCATTAATTTGGTTTAGGTCAATATGTTTAAAAAAGGTATTACCGGATATGTATTCATTGTTCAGCGAATAGCTGCAATCTGTAAAATGACTTAAGTTGGAATTCCGATATGGTATAAATACGACCGCTGCAGGGTTGTTGATAAATTGGCTGCCTTGTGCCACCACAATGCCACCACCACTACTCCAATCAAGCTCACCTGCTGCGTAGCGTTTGGCAACTGTTATAGCTGTTTCGGCGAAAGAAATCACGGCATCCTGCAAGCTCAGGCGCCCCTGATGATATACCCATTCTGGATTGATATATTCGGGTAATTGGCTTTCTTCGCTGTTTCCTCTCACCTCGATCCCTTTCCACAATTTGAAATCGGGGGCACAATACTTACTGTTTGTAAGGATTGTATTGTTTACAATCAGCTTAGCGCCGGGCTCAATGATGATGGAGGCATCGGGCCCAAATTCGTATTCGGAGTTGTTGATTGTGAGTGTTGCGCCATTATAAATGTGAATGCCTTTTTCGAAAGTGTAGAAATTATAGATGTATTCTTCATCGGGCAAGCTTTTATCTTCTGTGACTTCAAAATAAGTATCCGGAAAACTAAAATGGCTGTTATCAAGCTCGATTACGAAAGTGCCGGTTACGGTGTTAGCTTCAGGTGTAGCATTATCAGTGATTGTATATTCATAATTACCAGCAGTAAGCTCATAATTATAAAAACAGAAATCATCCACATCCCATTGCCAGTTTGCCGTTGGATTGGTACTAATCAGGTATGGAGCATCTTCATCATCAAAAGGGACGCCACCACTTACAAATATTTCTGCTCTTCCGTCATAATAATCAGGGCATGATTCGGGTTCTGTAGTCACCTGAACATCTAAAGGGGTATGCACCCGTTCGTTTTCGGGTAATATGTAATACTTTAGGTCTTCGAATGTTTTATAAGTAGTAACAGCCCTATTATCAGGAAACTGAAACACATCAGCTTGAAATGTACCTACGTTGGCGCCATATTGCAAAATTCTTCCCAGCTTTTTGCCGTCATTAGAAACGGCGTAAATATGTCCATCAGGTGCTGTTTGCAGATAGGTGCGGCTGTAGTTAGGTGTACTCGGGACGTAAACATCGCTTACCTGACCTGTTACAAAGTTTAGTTTAACAATACCCCTTTCCGTACATGAGGCATACAAAATGTTTTCTTCAAATTTAGAAAACTCTATACCACCAATACGCCCGTAATTTAAGCTGAAAACCTGAGTAGTATTTCCATTGATTGTAATAATTTCGTCATTATTCAAATCGGAACCATACTCCCCGTCAATCCATGCATAGGCATTGCCATTAGCATTTGTTGTAATTTCAAAGTTGTATGCATCAAAATCCTCATCACTCAATTCCGTATCTAACGAACTAAACAGTAAGGTTTCATCACTAACACCGCTTGCAGTAATTAAATATCTATAAAGTCCTGCTTGACCGTTTCCATCCTGGCCTTGAATGATAGCATAGAGGTGTCTTGAATTATTATATTCATTAGCTATTGAGAAACCACCATAAGTGAAATCAAAATTGGATATTTCAATCTCATCTGAAATAACAAATTCATCGCTTTCATTGACGGTTACATTGTAATATGCAAATGTATTGTATTCGTGGTAACTACCTTTCATAGTTACCATAATATACTTATCACTATGTCCAGGACATGGAATTATTTGGAATTCCGGCATAAAACCATCGTTGTATCTTGGCCATTCCTGTGGAGTGTTAAAATCATCATAGAATAAATTGTCAATTACATAAAAAACACGATCATAATTTTCATTATATGCTCCGGCTGATATTACTTGATTAGAATTTATTAAGGATACTAAGGCATCTTCAGTAATTCCTAATTCCGTAAAGTTTAGCTGGTACGCATCTGAAGTACTTGTTCCATGGTAACCTGCTGGCACAATCCAACTTCCATACATTTGCGGGAAAGCAGCATATTGTACAAATAACAAGATTACTACAAGAATTAAATTTTGTTTTAAATTTTTCATTTTGTTATGTTTTAATTGTTAATTGGATTGGTGTGATGGCTAAGCAACACTTTAAGATTATGAAGACAAGATACAGTGCATAGACCAAGTCAGCGTGTAAACTACTTTTGCAACTCTGTATATTGCACATCACTTTAAGACAGTGTACAGTGCGAAAAATTTCTTTACTTATGGCTTCATTTTTTCATAATTCGTGTTTTGGTTCATACTACATGTTCGTTAATTCCTGTTAACTTGTGTAGGATGGGATGCCAAACAACAATGAATTGCATGAATCGAGTGCAAATTTGTATTTATAGGTCAACAGTATTAACACGCTTCGAAACTAGCGGAATTTTTGTTGAAAAAAAAAGATTTTTATAAAGTGGTCTATTTTAGAATCAATACAAATAAGAAATGCACCGAATAGTTGCTTCAATAGCTTATTCAGCAGCAAGGCATTTGGCCAGCTGCAAAACAATCAAAAATCAACAAAATTCACCAAAATTTGGCTTAAGGCCCTGCTATGCGCGCTATAATCCGGCAGCAATCCGTTGCCTGACGATTTCGAAGCAGGCGATACCTGCCGCAACAGAAACATTCAAGGATTCCATAGCCCCCGGCATCGGGATTTTGAGGTGCACATCAGCTTTCTGCAAATAGGCAGCCGAAACGCCATCTTCTTCAGAGCCAAGTATAAGTGCCACAGGCCCTTCCAGGTCTTTCTCCCAAATACTGCTGCTGCTTTTCTCAGATACGGCAGCAATTTTCAACCCACTTTCTTTTAAGAAATCTATGCTGGTCTTTAAGTTTTCGGACCGACACACTGTCAAGTGCGACAGAGCTCCTGCTGAAGTTTTTAAAGCATCTCCAGTAATTAGCGCACTTCCCCTGGAAGGCAGCAAGAGCGCATCAGCTCCGGCAGCATAGGCCGTGCGGGCAATTGCTCCCAAATTACGGACATCCGTAATCCTGTCGAGGATAACAATAAATGGCATGCGTCCGGCCTCATAAATCATCGGAATAAGCTGTTCTATCGCTTGATAACTCACCGGCGAAACATACGCTATAACGCCCTGGTGGTTTTTGCGGGTAATCCGGTTCAGCTTTTCCAGTGGCACAAACTGAAAAGGGATACCGAGTTCGCGTGCATTTTTTGAGATTTGTTGCAGTTGGGGCGATCGTAAACCGCTTTGAATAAATAGTTTTTCAAATTCTTTTCCAGCCTCAAAAGCTTCTAAAACAGGATGTAATCCAAAAATATAATCTGCTGCCGATTTTTCCATTAGGGTTGATTAAGCCGCAAAAGTAGGAAAGATTTTACTGTGAAAACAGCTTCTTCTTTATTAGTTATTTGAAGTTTTGGTTCTGCTGCAAACCATCCTGATCTGTTTTAACAAAGTGTTTATAAAACATTTAACACTTTTGTGAAGTGATTTTTTGATTTCGGCGTGGTAAACCTCAAATTGATTGAAAAGAATTAAATCGCAGATTATCTGTATTTTATAAATATCAAGTTTCCTTTAGCGTTCATTATCAGAAGCTTAATCAAAGCACTAAACTTTCATACCTATTTACCGAACAACAATCTTTTTTTTATATTGCCCTTTGAAAAAGCGATCAAAAACTGTATTTTCGCTTTATAATAAAGCCTGATGAAAATATATTTTGCCTTGATTTCCTTGTTTTTGCTTTCTACTCCCCTTTCGGCCCAGCTATCTCAGGATGCAATGCCCTTGTCCGATATGGGTCTCGTCAAAACTTTTCTTCTGCAGCACATGGTCTATCCGGATTTTATTGCTGATGAAAAAATAAATGAGCAGGTAAGCCTTCAATTGAGCATTTCAGAAAATGGGACAATTCAAGCCATTGATGTTGTCCGGGGTATTCGTCCGGAGGCCAACAAGGAAGCGATAAGGCTGGCAAAGCAAATCATCTGGCTTCCTGCCAGGAAAAACGGCAGAGCGGTGTCGGGATTTGCTACGCTAAAAGTTCCCTTTAATTTCCGTGAGTTAAAAAAACGAAATCGCGCTGAGCTTGCAAAAGCACCTAAAAGCTTCGAAAAACCTGAGAGCGAATCTGAAAAAATATTTACTTTTGCCGATCTAAATCAGGCTCCCTATCCTATTTTGAATCAAAAAAAAATGACATTGAGTCAGTATATTTACCAGCATTTGAATTATCCGGCACAAGCATTTAGCAGTAGTATTTCGGGCACGGTAAGCCTGAAATTTGTTGTTGAAAAAAACGGATTACCATCCAATATCCTTATTAATGAGGCCGTTGGAGCTGGCTGTGATCAGGAAGCCATTCGTTTGCTGCATAGCATTGCCTGGATGCCGGGTCTTAAAAATGACAGCATTGTAAGAACCTGGAATACCTTAAATATTCAATTTAAACTGGGAGATAAGCGTCAGCAGGCCATTCCAAACAATCAGGGAACTAATTTTTAAAACTAAACGCAATAATTTCGATGAAAACAACTTCACTATTTATGATTGCTCTTTTGCTGCTAACATTCAGCACTTTAAATGCGCAAGAAGGAGACACCACAAGCAATTGGACTTCAAAAGGCAATGTAGGCCTGAATTTTTCACAAAGTCACCTGTCTAACTGGGCTGCAGGAGGCGAGAATGCACTCAACTGGCAAGGCATTTTAAACTATGGAATACGGTATGCCGACGACATTCAAAAATGGGAGAACAATGCTTCTTTTGCTTTGGGATACAGTCATTTATCAGATAGCAAAGCCTTAAAAACCGATGACAAGATCGAAATCAATTCCTTGTACGGCTATAAGGCAAGAGAAAAACTTTTTTATTCGCTGGAGTTTTCATTTAAAACCCAGTTTGCTGATGGTTTCGACTACAAAACAGATTCCAGCACAGCCATTTCCAGCTTTATGTCGCCGGGATATTTTACCCTTGGTATTGGGATGGAATATGTGCCTTCAAAAATGTTTTCCATCAACTTTGCACCAATTACAGGACGCATTACGATTGTAAGCGATCAAGATATGGCAGATAATGGCGATTTTGGTGTTGATCCGGCAACTTATGACGAAACAACCGGAGTAAAACTAACAGACGGCAAAAATATGCGCTTTGAGTTGGGTACTAAACTGATTGCTACCCTCAATGTTCCAGTCGCTGAAAACGTGAATTTTACTTCTAAACTTGAGCTATTTTCAGATTATTTGAAAAACCCGCAAAACATTGACGTTGACTGGCAAAATCTGCTTACGCTGAAAGTAAACAGCTGGCTCAGCACGAATATTTCGGCACACCTTATTTATGACGATGATATCATGATCACCGATAAAGACGGCAATACCGGCCCCAGAACACAGTTTAAAGAAGTGTTAAGCGTTGGCATCTCCTACAACCTGAAATAATTTTATGATAAAAATTGGTCTTCTATCGGATACCCATGGCTATATAAATCCGCGGGTATTCGATTTTTTTTCTTCCTGTGATGAACTTTGGCATGCCGGAGATATTGGAACAGAGGAGGTTCTGCTCGAACTTGAGCAATTTAAGCCACTGCGTGCTGTGAGTGGCAATATCGACAGTGCCCGCATAAAAACCATGGTGCCGAATCAGCAACTATTTACTGTTGAGAAAGTTAAAGTCTTTATGACACATATTGGCGGTTATCCTGGCCGCTATGCTTCCGGCATAAAACGTATCCTGCAACGCGAAAAACCTCAATTATTTATCTGTGGACACTCGCATATCACAAAAATAATCCATGATCCTGTTTTAAATGTACTGCATATGAATCCGGGAGCAGCCGGAAATCATGGCTTACATCAGCTAATTACCTTCATTAGGTTCGATATTAACCAAAGCAGCATCGAAAACCTGGAGATTATGGAGATAGACCGGAAAAAATTGATTAGCGCAAACGATCAGCCGAACGAATCAGTTTAAAATCTTTTCGTACCCCTCTGAGCGCTAAAAACAAAAAGACAAGCGCGATTAAGGGCAAGAAAATGCCAAAGTCGTAGGCAGGCTCCGAACCTGTAACCAACTTAATCTGTTCCACATAGTAGAAAAAAACCAATCCGATAAGCGTTAGATTAAATAAGATACTCAAACGTATCAGGCGCAGTTGCCCGTTTAGGTTTTTGTACATAAAAATGATCAGCAGCGGCAGCACAGTAACAATTGCTGACAATATCGCCAGTGGCAACAAACTAAATTCTGAGAAAATTAATTCGCTTCCGGGAACAAAATCCTGCACATGGGTCACAAAAAACTGCACAGTAAAATCGTTAAACCAGGCCAATGGGAAGAAAAATATCAATCCACTGGCAACAGCCGCTAAAAATAAAAACACGGTTTGAATTCGTTGTATCATCAGGCATCATTTTAAATTGCGACCGCAAATATAGAGAATCCGCCGTGTTAAAACTGATAAGTTTAGGTTTGATAAAAAAAAAGAAGAAAAAAAATCATTTTTCAATAAATCTTGTTTATATTTGCAACGCTTAAAAGAAATCCCGGACTGCTTCATGTTTTAACTTGGCTTCTAAAGAAGATTCATTGTTCTTTTCGCCTCAGAAATTATCTACGGATATCAAAAAAAAATACCCAAACTATTTAAAGAATTAAAATCTATTCCTATGTACGACATAATTGAGCTTAATAATAAGCTTGTAGGGGAATTAAGAGAAATTGCCAAAGAATTGGAAATTCCAAAAGTTGAAAAATTACTCAAACAAGACCTGATTTATAGAATCTTAGACCAACAGGCGTTAAATCCTGTTAAGGTTGCACCTAAAGAAAAACCGGCACCTCCAAAAGAAAAAACTGAGCCGGTGCAGGCAACAAAACCGGTAGAGAAAAAAACGCGTTCGCGTAAAACAAAATCCGCAAAACCTGTGGATAACAGCTCTAAACCTAAATCAGATCCCAGCCCTAAAACCGAAAAGACAGCCCAGGCTGAAGCTCCGGTGACTAAAGCAGCGGAACCTAAACAAATAGAAAATAAACCTAAGCCTGAAACTTCAGCTAAGCCTGAACCTACAGCTAAGGTTGAAAATGCAGCTAAGGCTGAAAGCAAGCCTGATGTAGAAAATACGCCTAAAACAGAAGCCGAAAAACCACGAGTTATTCCAAAGCCTGTTATTGAAGAAAAGGGAAGCGCAAGTCAGCAGGAAAACACAGAAAAATCAGGTCAAAAGAGACCCCGCCTTATCAAACCCAAAACCAACTTAACGCCGCTTGCTGATGAAAACATCACTTCGGAAAAAGAACAAAAGCCTGCTGAAGCAGAGACAGTTGCTTCACAACCTTTAGAAAATCAGGCCAAAGAGTTTAAACCTCAAAAAGATTTTGCTCCCAAAAAAGAAATCCATGTTCCTCGTGAGCGTCGGGATTTGCAAAAAGATAATCAGAAAGCCAAAAGAGAAGAATTCAGGTTTGAATTTGACGGCATCGTTGAGGCCGAAGGCGTGCTGGAAATTATGCCTGACGGCTATGGTTTTATGCGGTCATCAGATTACAATTACCTTAATTCTCCTGATGATATTTATGTGTCACAATCACAGATCAAGCTTTTTGGTCTTAAAACAGGCGATACCATCAGCGGAACAATACGCCCTCCAAAAGAAGGAGAGAAGTATTTCCCACTGATTAAAGTAGATATGATCAACGGCCGTTTGCCGGAAGAAGTGCGCGACCGCATACCTTTCGACTACCTTACACCACTTTTCCCGGAAGAAAAATTTATTCTTACCGGTCATAAAGACAGCAGCATTTCTACACGTATCATGGATATGTTTGCTCCGATCGGGAAAGGTCAGCGCGGACTAATCGTTGCTCAGCCCAAGACAGGTAAAACAGTGCTCTTGAAAGAAGTAGCCAATGCCATTGCCAGTAATCATCCCGAAGCCTACCTCATCATTTTATTGATTGATGAACGGCCTGAAGAGGTGACCGACATGGCACGCAGCGTAAGGGCTGAAGTGATTTCTTCCACTTTTGATGAGCCTGCCGACAAGCATGTGAAAATTGCCAATATCGTGCTTGAAAAAGCAAAAAGACTCACAGAATGCGGACATGATGTAGTAATCCTGCTCGACTCAATCACCCGTTTGGCCAGGGCCTATAACACAGTTTCGCCCGCTTCAGGTAAAGTGCTTAGTGGTGGTGTTGAAGCCAATGCCTTGCAGAAACCAAAACGTTTCTTTGGCGCTGCCCGCAAAATTGAAAACGGCGGCTCGCTCACGATCATTGCCACTGCCCTGATTGACACAGGATCAAAAATGGATGAAGTTATCTTTGAAGAGTTTAAAGGTACCGGAAATATGGAGCTCCAGCTTGATCGCAGGCTTTCGAACAAAAGGATTTGGCCAGCTATTGATATCGTTTCTTCCAGCACACGTCGTGAAGATTTATTGATCGATAGAGAAGCAATGCAACGTATCTGGATTCTAAGAAACCACCTGGCTGACATGACACCGATCGAAGCAATGGAGTTCCTTAAAGACAAAATGCGTTATACTGACTCCAATGAGGAATTTTTAATTTCGATGAACAGCTAAAGTTTTCGTTTGAAAAATATCAAAGCCGACTCAGTCACACTGAATCGGCTTTTTCGTTTTAGGTATGTTTTGGCAAGTCTAAAATGCTGCCTCAATATCTTCATGAGATAAACCGTTAAAACTTCCGGAACTCATAAATGCCACTACAATTGGGCGCTTCGAAATGTGGTTCAAGGATGCTATTAACTGCTTCTTGTCACGAACAACCTTGATGCGATCCATGCCAAATGCAGTGCTGATTCTGGCATCTTCCATCAATGAAAGTCTTTTAAGACTCACTGCATGAGGATCATAAAAAATAATTGCTTCGTCAGCAGTAGCAAGGCTTTCATGATAATGATCAATAAAGTCTTCACTTAAACTACTAAAAGTATGCAGCTCAAAACAAATCAAAAGATGGTGATCAGGATATTGTTCGCGCAGGGCCTGTGTTGTTGCTTTCAGTTTTGAAGGTGCATGTGCAAAATCCCTGTAAACAATCACCTCTGGCTTTTCAAAGAGCAGCTCCAAACGCCGGGATGCCCCTTTAAAGCTCCCAATTGCTTCATAAAACACGCTGTCATCTACGCCCATCGCCCGGCAAACTTCTTTAGCCGCGCTGATATTAAACATATTATGTGCGCCAAAAACCTGAATTGGAACAGATTTTCCGGCCGAAGTTATTAAAGCACTTTTCCCGGCCTCGATCAGAGCGGCATGCTTCCGGTAAGCAAGTTTAGAGATATCAGCAGTTTCAGCAATTTTATTGACCTCTTCATCTGTTTGATTATAAATCAGCAGCCCCGCTTTATCGATGGACTGCACAAACAAGCTAAACTGTTGTAAATAATCTTCAAATCGCGGAAAAACATTGACATGATCCCAACCTATTCCACTTATAACGGCAATATGCGGATGGTAATGCAAAAACTTGGGAACACGATCGATTGGCGATGTCAGGTATTCATCTCCCTCAAGAATCATCCATGGCGCATGCTCGGTGATGCGCACCATCACATCAAAGCCTTCCAGCTGCGCGCCCACCATATAATCACAATCAATTCCGGCATATTGCAGCACATGCAGCACCATTGCTGTGATTGTTGTTTTGCCATGACTTCCGCCAATGACGACCCGCTTTTTCTCTTTGCTCTGCTCAAACAAATATTCAGGATAGGAGAAAACCGGAACGCCAAGTCTTTGTGCTTCAAGCAACTCCGGATTATCAGCCTTGGCATGCATCCCCAAAATTACCGCATCGAGGCCGGCATGAATATTTTCAGGATACCATCCCATCCGATCGGGCAGCAAACCCGCTTTGGCAAGTCGGCCCAAGGAAGGCTCAAAAATTTCATCGTCAGAACCGCTAATATGCTCCCCTTTTTGATGAAGCGCAATAGCCAGATTGTGCATCGCGCTACCCCCAATGGCAATAAAATGAATCTTCTTCATAGCTCTCTTAAAAACTTATTTTTTCGACCTTAAAACGTAAACGGCAATCCAATTGTAAGCTCGTGGCGAACCAAGCCCGAATTGTGAAGCGAAGCTAAGCTATTTTTGGTAATTCAGTGGGTTTTCCAGGATTTTATGCAGCACAAAAGCAACAAGTCATTTGTACCTTTATGCTATCTTTGCCTGCTAAAAATTACTGTGTTATGATGAATTCGGACGAAATTGCAAACTTGAACGCAGAACTACAACATGCTGATTCACAACAAATTTTAGCACGTTGCAGTGAATTATTTGGTAAAAAAGTGGCTTTTGCCAGCAGTCTTGGTTTTGAAGATCAACTGATTACTCATTTTATTGCCACACAACAATTACCCATCACTATTTTTACGCTTGACACCGGCCGACTATTTCCGGAATCCTATGATTTGATTGACAGAACCAATGCGAGATACAAGCTCAGCATAAAACTGTTTTTCCCTGAGCATAAAGCGGTCGAAGAAATGGTGAACACCAAAGGCATCAATCTTTTCTATGAAAGTATCGAGAATAGAAAGCTGTGTTGCGGAATCAGGAAGACAGCTCCTTTACGCCGCGCTTTGCAAGGCCTTGATGCTTGGATTACCGGCCTGCGACGCGAGCAGTCGGTAACCCGTCAGCATATGCAAATCATTGAATGGGATAGCGTAAATCAATTGGTAAAAGTTAATCCATTGATTAACTGGACCGCTGATGAAGTTGAAAATTATGTAAAAAGGGAAAATATTCCTTACAATAAACTACACGATCAAGGCTTCCCCAGCATTGGTTGTCAGCCTTGTACGCAAGCCATAAAGGCCGGAGACGACATAAGAGCAGGGCGCTGGTGGTGGGAACTTCCAGAGCAAAAAGAGTGCGGCCTCCACAAGTCATAGCCCGGATAAAAAGCCAAAGCAGCTGATGAACAAGTCTATACTCAGATTAGCGATTCCCAACATCATCAGTAATCTTACGGTGCCCATACTGGGCATGGTAGATATTGCCCTGATGGGACATCTTGAATCGGCAGTGTATATTGGCGCCATCGGACTTGGAGGCGTTATTTTTAATGTTTTATACATGAGTCTGGGGTTTCTGCGAATGGGAACCACCGGTTTTACTGCTCAAGCCTTGGGAAAAGCAGATAATTCGGAAATTGCTCATGGTTTATATCGTGCGTTTGCAGTGGCTTTAATACTTGCCGGCCTATTGATCATTTTACAAATTCCTATCGAAAAGCTGAGTTTCTTTCTCCTTGACGGCAGTGAAGAAGTTAAAATTTTGGCCCGCGAATATTTCTATATCCGTATTTATGCAGCACCGGCCACTTTAGGGCTTTTCGTAATCATGGGCTGGTTTGTTGGATTGCAGAATACCATAATTCCTATGTTACTGAGCATCAGCATAAACGTGCTCAACATCGGATTTAATCTCTATTTTGTAAATGTACTCAAGATGGATGTTGATGGCGTTGCGTTGGGCACTGTTTTGGCACAATACAGCGGCTTATTCTTAGGTCTGGCCTTTATTTTTAGAAAAGAAGCATCAAGGCTTTACCCAATCAGGAAGGCTGTTCTTTTTCAGCTGGAACATTTGATGCGCTTTTTTAAAGTTAACCGTGATATTCTTATTCGAAGTGTGTTTCTGATCCTTACCTTATCGTTTTTCACCAGTGAATCAGCGGCGCTCGGCAATCAGGTTTTGGCTGTGAATAGTATGATACTGCAATATTTCTTTGTATTTTCCTATTTCATGGACGGCTTTGCTTTCGCCGGAGAGGCTTTAATTGGAAAATACACAGGCAAAAACGATGGCGTGCTGGTTAAACTGGCCGTGAAAAAGCTGCTACTTTGGGGATTGGTACTCAGTGTTCCTTTTGTATTTTTTTACAGTATTGCCTATCAACCGTTATTTAGTTTAATCACTGATAATGATGCGCTTATAACGCTCGCCTATGAGTACAGGTATTGGATGATTTTAATTCCATTCACAACATTTGCCGCCTTTATCTGGGACGGAATATACATTGGTGCAACAGCCTCTGTAGCCATGCGAAATACGATGCTCATCGCTTCATTAGGTGTATTTTTGCCGGCCTGGTACTTTTTGCAACCTTTGTATGCAAATCATGGCTTGTGGATTGCTTTCCACTTATTTATGCTAAGCAGAGGCCTACTTATGACACTCTTTTCAGGCAAAGCTATCGGTTTGAAATAGCCAGCCACTGAAATGCAATCTTAGGCTGATTTGAAAATAATTCTTCAATTTTATCTATATTTGCCCTCAATCCAAACGAACCCCAACGACACTTCAAATAAGATTATGATTCGAAAAGCCACATCAAAAAATACTAAAACTGTCTGGGATAAAGAAGACGTTCTAAAAGACTATTACACTGCCTGTTTGAGCCGTCAGATTAGCCTTATTGGCCGGCGTGAAGTGCTCACCGGAAAAGCCAAATTTGGCATCTTCGGCGATGGAAAAGAAATCCCACAACTGGCAATGGCCAAATTTTTTGAGCCTGGAGATTGGAGATCAGGATATTATCGTGACCAGACCTTCTTTTTAGCTTCAGGAATGGGAACTGCCGAAGAGCTTTTTGCCCAGCTTTATGGTGACACGGATTTGGAAGCAAATCCTGGTAATGGTGGCAGGCTGATGAATAATCACTTTGGAACAAGAATTTTGGACGAAGCAGGCAATTGGATGCAGCTTGCCTCCATGAAAATTTCCTCATGCGACACCTCCCCTACTGCCAGTCAGATGCCTCGCCTGCTTGGCTTGGCGTTGGCTTCAAAGTATTACCGAAACGATGGCCAGCTGAAGCAAAATAAACAGTTCACAAACAAAGGCAATGAAGTGGCTTTTGGAACCATCGGCGATGCCTCTACCTCCGAAGGTCATTTTTTTGAAACCATTAATGCGGCTGGTGTTTTACAGGTTCCGATGGCAATTTCTGTGTGGGATGATGGCTGGGGAATCTCTGTGCCAAATAAATACCAGACTACCAAGGGAAATATCTCTGAAATACTGAAGGGTTTCGAAAAAAATAAAACCTCTAATGGCTATTATATTTACAAAGCCAATGCCTGGGATTATGCTGAACTCCTTAAGATTTACAAAGAAGGCATCACCAAATGTCGCAAAGAGCACGTTCCGGTTTTGTTTCATATTACAGGCTGTACCCAACCTCAGGGGCATTCAACTTCCGGTTCGCACGAACGCTACAAAAGTAAGGAACAACTTGAAACAGAAGCACAGAATGATGGGCTGGTGAAAATGCGTGAATGGATTATTGAAAACGATATTGCCAAGCAGGAAGCCTGCGACATCATCGAAAAAGATGCAGCCAAAGCCGCAAAAAATGCCCGAAAAAATGCCTGGAACAATTTTCAGCAACCTTTGATTCAAAAACGCGATGCCTTTATAAAACTTGTTGATGTAACAAGCTGTAATTGTGCAAAAACAGCGAAAATTGAAGCGATTAAGTCTGATATTCAAAAAGTGGGCGAGCCCATTAGAAAAGACATTATTTCGTCCGGTAAAAAAATATTACGACTGATATGCGACCATTGTACCAATCCGGAAAATTCGTTAAAGACGAATGTGACCAATTGGCTCAACGAAGCCCTGGAAGAGGGACGCGAAGCATACAGCAGCCATCTGTATTCGGAATCGAAGCTGGCAGCAAAAAATATTGAACCCATTGCTCCCCTGTTTAACCACGACAGCTCACTCATCCCCGGAAGGGAAATATTAAGAGACAACTTCGATAAACTATTTGAGAAATATCCCGAAGTCGTAGCTTTTGGAGAAGATGTTGGGAAAATTGGTGGCGTAAATCAAACCTATGAAGGTTTGCAGGAAAAATACGGTCCACTGCGCATTGCCGATACCGGCATCCGCGAAGCCACAATTATTGGTCAGGCTATTGGTATGGCCATGCGTGGACTTCGTCCGATTGCTGAGATTCAATATTTTGACTACCTACTTTATGCCCTGGAAATTATTTCGGACGATTTGGCAACCCTGCAATACCGCACACGTGGAGGGCAAAAAGCGCCGGTTATTATCAGTACGCGCGGCCACCGGCTCGAAGGCATCTGGCACGCAGGATCACCACTCAGCATGGTGATCAACTCTATTCGCGGCGTGCATGTTGCTGTGCCCAGAAACATGACACAGGCAGCTGGTTTTTACAATACTTTTTTGGCATCTGACGAACCCGCACTGATTATTGAACCGCTTAACGGTTATCGCCTTCGCGAGAAAAGACCCGAAAATATGGGTGAATTCAGAATTGCTGTAGGCCAACCAGAAATTCTGAAAACAGGTACAGATATCACCTTGGTTACTTATGGTTCATGTGTTCGCATTGCGGAAGATGCAGTAGCACAATTGCTGGAATTCGGTATTGATGTAGAACTGATCGATGTACAGACTTTACTGCCTTTTGATACCAACCACAGTATTGTTGAATCACTAAAAAAGACGAACAAAATTGTATTCTTCGATGAGGATGTCCCGGGCGGTGCAACAAGTTATATGATGCAACAGGTTTTGGAAAACCAAGCGGGTTATAAACAGCTTGATGCAGAACCTAAAACGCTTACCGCCAAAGATCACCGGGCGGCATACAGCTCTGATGGTGATTATTTTTCCAATCCAAATGCGGAGGATGTTTTTGATGTGATCTACAATATCATGCACGAATACAACCCGAAAAAGTATCCTAAAATATTCTAAATCAATATTTTATAATTTACCTACCTAAATCCTCCCCTGCAATTATGGTAGTGGATGTTTTATAAGCTTTATCTTTGCAGCATAGTAATCTCATTATGCGCCTTTTAATAGCTTGGATTGTATGTTGTTTGGTTTTGACGTCTTGCATTCGCGAGCAAGACAAACCACCACAAACAGCTGTAACTTTGCCTGAAGCTGAAATACCAGCTATGTCCCCTATTCAAGCCAAAAACATTGCTCCATTAAACACGGCACCAAAGCTTTTTAAAAAGGAAATAAAAACACAAGCAAAGTTGCATTCCTTTGAGGAAGAAATCGGACAGATGTCCTCCAATTCGCTAACTTTTGTGCCAGCCCGCGCTCAGGAATTAGATAGAAAGTCTGCCAAAAAATCGAATGTTTCATGGCCGGGTCATGCGCTAACAGCTGATATTAACTTAAGTCGCTATTTGCTGATAACTTTCGACAACGACATTTTTGCTGAGACAGACTACTATTACACCAATGGTTTTTCGATTGGGATGATCCACCCTGCACTAAAAAAATGGCCGGTTTATACACTCATGCCCGGATTAGGAGATGGTGCAATAACCTATCAAGGCATCCGGCTGCATCAGCAAATGTTTACGCCCTACAACCCTGAGGCTTTGGCCATCGATACAAAAGACCGGCCTTTTGCAGGCGTTTTATTCGCAGAATTTTTTAAGTTGAATAGCCTGACTGACAAAGCATTATTTTTACAAACCAGCCTAAGAATCGGCCTAATTGGTCCCGCTTCAATGGCTGAAGCCTTGCAGCGAACAGCACATGAGCTGAAACCTACAGGATGGGATTTTCAAATAGCCAATGACTTTTTGATCAATATGGATTTTAGTCTGCAAAAATCGTTCAGTCTGGCTAAATCGGTTGAAATTGCCGGACGCGCTCATGCCGGAATTGGAACTTACAAAGATTATATTGGTGGATCATTCCAATTACGTGCAGGAAACTTTCAGGCTTTTAGTTCACCATCTCCTGATCTCATTGGCTCGCCACTGGCTTATAACAGAAATATAACCTATTGGCTCTTCGTTGAACCTGCATTTCAATTTATAGGCTATGACGCCAGTTTGAACGGCGGGATGCTCAACAGGAACAGCCCTCACCGGTTTTCGTATGACCAAATAAATCATTGGACCACACAAATTAGTGCGGGTTTTTCGGTGTTTTACAGAAAAACAGGCATCAGTATTAGATTGATTCATATAAGTCCCGAATTTGAGGGTGGAAACACGCACAAATGGGGAAGCATAAGTATTACAAATAATTTTTAAAGCATGGCAATTCATAAAGCTCATTCAAATGGCAAACCTCATCCTGACTCCGGGAAAATAGAATTTCCGGTGAGTTATGAAATTAAGATAATTGTAACCGTAGAACGTTCGGTCATCATAACGAAAGATGATATTGAATCTTTGTTTCATCAAATTAAGACTCCTTATAAGTTTATACAGGAAAAGCCAAGCAAAAAAGGCAATTACTCCAGCCTTACCTATTCCATCACCTTATTAAATCAAGCGCATATGGACGAGCTATATAGCGGTTTGAATAAAATTGAAGCCATAAAACTAGCCATCTGATGCAGCAACTGGGAAATCAGTTAATCCTCCTGGCGGCCGGAGGAAGTATTGGAACAATACTCAGGTTTTTTGTTTACCAGCTTGCCGACAAATTTTTAAACAAACATTTGCCCTGGGGCACCTTGCTTGTGAATCTTGCCGGATCACTGGCTATCGGGTTTTTGTGGGGTTTTCTGGATCGCTCTGCCGTGACGCCTGCAATACGTCTGTTTTTGTTTATCGGCATATTGGGCAGCTTTACAACATTTTCTACATTCGCATTCGACAGCTTTTACCTTATGCATCAGGGCGAATTTAAGCTACTGATTTTTAATCTGCTATTGAACAATGTGCTTGGCATCCTGTTCTGTGGAGGCGCCTATTACCTTGTAAAATTTTTGATCTAACATGCACGAACTCGAACCTTTTTATAATTGGCGGCATCATTATATTTCAGCCGACGACATCAACTCTCCTTTTCATGGCAGAGATTACAGCGAGATTTATTGTACGCATGCAGTTTACAACTACCTGATTCATCCACAATGGGATGCTTTTGGTTCCGAAACGCTTTATTTAAAAGTGTTGCAATGCGACTATAATCTTCAATATGCTGTAATTGAGCTTATTGGCGAATGGAATGATTTGCTCTACAATGATATTATGTTTTTGTACCGCAATGTGATCGAAGATATGATTGATCATAATATCATTTATTTCATACTCATTGGAGAAAACATCCTGAACTTTCATGCGGATGACGATGATTACTACCAGGAATGGTTCGACAATATTGAAGATGGATGGATCGTCTGTCTGAATTTCAGGGATCATGTTGTAAATGAATTTGTGCAGGCACGTCTGGATTACTATCTCGGATTTGGTGGCAGTTTTGACGGTTTTAACTGGAGAGCCCTGGAGCCGGATCAATTGTTTACAACCATCAATGAGTTGATGATGAAACGCTTAACTCCATAACCAGTTGATGAAAAAGGCTGCAAGAATTCAGGTTTACGGAAGGGTGCAAGGTGTTGGATTCCGCTTTTACACTCAGCAAAAAGCCATTGAGTTAAATCTTAGTGGATATGTTCAAAACAAATCAGATGGCAGTGTTGCTATAGAAGCAGAAGGCGAAGCAGAAAAATTGGACGAATTTATCCACTGGTGTCACAATGGGCCCTCATGGGCAAGGGTGCAAGAAGTTAAATACAGTATGATGCCTCCCTTTAATTATATAAAATTTGAAATCCGTTAAAGCTGTTGGTATTCGGGTTCAGAGTTACACTGGCTGTGCATGATTCCGAATATTTACGCGTGATAAACAGAACGTACCATATTCATTTAATGATATATAGAAGTTCAAACGGCCAAAAACATGAGTTGTGATCCTAAACAATTCTAAACGACTTAGTAATGAAATTGTTGAGGCCATAAAAAGTAATCCAGAAGAAAGAAGCAGTGCGACCTTCAAATGTAAAAAAAAATTTGATTTTGGATGTATGATCACAAACCCATCAAATTATATAGCAGCTAGGTGATACATGAAAAGCTAATTTGTATCCATTACAATCCTGTTGAAGAAGGACTTGTGTTCCGGCCTGAGTATAAGGTATACAGCAATGCCTCAGTTCGTAGTGGTGAAAAAGACACCCTAAATGATGTTGTTCTTAGTAAACTAAGATACTGGTATGGATCATGCTGTGGGGAAGGTAACTAATCCGATGGCACCAAAGCATAAGCTGTTTTAACTGCCAGTATTTCACTTGCAATTGACATATACTGCATTCTAAACAGCTCAAAAAAAAGTGCTTTCCAATATTATGAAATCTGGACTAAAATTTAACGTCAATACAGGAACTACCCAATTGAAATTTACAATAGAATTGTTCGTTAACGAACAGATTAATTTTAAAAACGTACAGCTAGCTGTGTACTTCACAAATTAAATTAGATATAAAGTATTGAATTTGTGTTGTTTAACATTCTTTGGCACGAAAATCGTGAAAATGACGTAAAATCAAATGACATGATTAGAACAGAAGAACTCACCAAAGTATTTCGCACCGATGAAGTTGAAACAACTGCTTTGCATCAGATAAACCTGGAAATAAAACCAGGCGAATTTGCAGCCATCATGGGGCCATCTGGTTGCGGAAAATCAACCTTGCTCAACATTTTGGGCTTACTCGATAATCCCAGCACAGGCAAATATTATTTTCTGAATCACGAAGTTTCGCGCTACAGCGAACGCCAACGCTCACGTTTCAGGAAAGAAAACATCGGCTTTGTGTTTCAAAACTTCAACCTGATTGATGAGCTTTCCGTTTTTGCCAATGTTGAGTTGCCACTTGTTTATCAAGGAATAAACCCTGCTGAACGACGCAAAAAAGTGATACATGTGCTGGAACAAATGGCCATCGACCATCGCAGCAAACATTTCCCTTTGCAACTTTCGGGCGGGCAGCAACAGCGTGTTGCTGTTGCGCGTGCGCTGGTTACCAATCCTGCTCTGATATTGGCCGACGAACCTACCGGAAACCTCGATTCAGTGCATGGCACTGAGGTGATGGAATTACTCAAAGACCTCAACAACAAAGGCACAACCATCATCATGGTAACACACTCCCAGCGCGATGCAGAGTATGCCGGTCGGGTTATTCGTCTGCTCGACGGGCAGGTGGTTACCGAAAACCTGAAACAAATCAAAAAGCCGGAACTTGCAGAAGTACTTGTATAAGCTAAATTTTCCAAAACCACACACCTTATGATTAAAAACTATCTGATCAGTGCATGGCGTAATATCCGTAAACAAAGATTTTACGCCCTGCTCAACCTGCTTGGATTAAGCCTTGGACTGTCGGCAGCGCTGTTTATCATGCTATACCTGCACGACGAACTGCAATATGACAGACATCACGCCAAACATGAGCAAATCTATCGCGTTAATTCGCATTTTAAAATTGGCGATATGGATGATCGTTTTGCAATTGCTGCTTTGCCGATCGGGCCCTCATTCAAACTGGAGTTTCCGGAAGTGATTGAAATGACAAGGCTTACACCGGCAGAGGATTTATTGCTGCGCCCTGCAAACAGAGATTATTATGAACGGCATATCTTTTTCGCCGATTCAACGGTTTTTGACATTTTTACGCATGATTTCATCAATGGCAATCCGAAAAATGCGCTCAACGAACCCAACTCAATTGTATTAAGTGCTTCATTAGCAAATAAGTTTTTTGGCAATCAAAATCCTGTCGGACAACTAATTGAATCGGGTTTAAATAAACCACTAAAGGTTACCGCCGTCATCAGCGATTTGCCGCTCAACAGCCATATGCGCTACGAGGGTTTAGTTTCAATGCTTACGATAAGCGAGGGAAATGCAGCAGAATTCAACAGTTTCGAACCCAATGCTTTTTGGAATATTGGGGTATATACTTTTGTGTTGCTAAATGAAAACAGCTCGCTGAAAGCACTTGAGCAAAAGTTTCCGGCGTTTTATGATAAATACATGAAATCGCTGGGCGATCAAATCAACGCAAGTTTTTTACCTGATTTAATGCCACTTACCGATATTCATCTGCACAGCGACTACGAATCGGATTTTGCAACCGGAAATATGGCTTATATCTATATTTTTGGGGCCGTAGGTTTGTTTATGTTGTTGCTGGCAGCTATCAACTATATGAATATGGCAACAGCCCGCTCAGTGAAACGAGCGCGCGAAGTGGGCATACGCAAAGTGGCAGGAGCACAGCGCGAACAGCTTATCGCACAGTTCTTTACTGAATCTTTTCTGATGGTTTTTCTTTCTGCATTGCTGGCCACCGCACTCGTGAATGCGCTGCTCCCCGATTTTAATGAACTCGCCAATAAAAGCATTCCATACAGTGCAATTTTTGAACCAAAACTGATTATCGGAATAGTTATAATTCTGGCATTTACAGCGCTTCTTTCGGGAAGTTATCCGGCTATGTTTTTATCCTCTTTTAAACCTGTAACTGTATTGAGAGGCTCGCTTACTAGTTCCGGAAAATCTTCTCATCTGCTTAGGCGGTTACTGGTTGTTTTTCAGTTTGCCATAGCAACTATGTTGATGATTGGAACTTTTGTAGTGCACGAACAGCTTCAGTTTTTAAAAGCTAAAGACCTGGGATTTGAACGCGAAAACCGATTGGTGCTGCAACTTCAGGATACTACCTTCAGAAACAAGCTGGAGCCTTTTAGAAACGCAATCTTGCAAAATCCGGCTATCTCGCATGTTTCCAATGCCAATGGGATACCCGGCCAAACAACGATGAAACTGGTGATGCAGCTCGAATCGGAAGAAGGATGGAATACGCAGGCTGTGATGCTGGCACTGACAGATTATGACTACCTGAATACTTTTGGCATCAAACTAATCCAAGGTCGCGATTTCGACCGGAATATGGGAACAGATAAACAAGAAGCCGCAATTGTGAATGAAGCCTTCATCAAACAATTTGGTTGGGAAAATGATCCACTTGGAAAAAAAATCCTGATCGGCGCAGATTCCAAAGGAGAAGGGGGCAGGCCATTAAAGGTAATAGGGGTGGTGGCCGATTATCATTTTCAATCGTTACACAACCCCATCGAACCTTATCTGATAACGATGTCTGAAAACCCAAGACATTTGCTAACAATTAGCTTTCAGGCAGATAAAAGCAATGAAGTGATCGATTTTGTAAATCAGCAGTGGGATCTTTTTGCCTCCGGAAAACCTTTCGATTATAAGATACTCGATCAAATTCTGGCAGAAAATTATGAGGCAGAATCGCGTATTAATGTAATTTTCAGAATTTCAACCCTATTCACAATCTTTATAGCACTCATCGGATTACTTGGGCTTTCATCCTATGTAGCCGAACAAAAAACAAAAGAAATCGGCATCCGCAAGATTTTGGGAGCCTCTATTTTCAACCTGCTTCGCATGCTTTTTGCCGAACTGGGCTTGCTTATTGGTATCGCATTCCTGATTGCCGTGCCGCTGGCCTGGTGGCGCATTCAAATCTGGCTCGAGAGTAGTTTCGAATACCATATTGATTTACAGCCCGACTCATTTATCCTGGCCGGCTTAATCGCATTTGGCGCAGGCTTGCTTACGATGAGTTTCCATCTGATTCGCGTAATCAACAGTAATCCTGTAGAAGCTATCAAATACGAATAACCCCGAAATAACAGCAGTATTAAAAGATCAGGCTGAAATAGAAGTCAGATTTCGATAATAGTTTACTTTATGGACAGACCCCTATTAGCCGGTTCAAATTTGCCGAATATCCCATGTCACCTTTATGCATTTCTCCAAAAAAATGTTTTCGATCTTTACCACAAATTGTAATGAAATAAGTTGCAAGCTGGATCAATAAAAATGCACTTTACCGTTTACTGCACCACAAGTTTTTGATGCAGCCTTTTATCTCCGGTCATCAACACAAGCTGATAAATACCGGCAGGCAGAAAATCTATCGAAATGCTGCTATTGGTAAACTTTTCCTGATAAAAGACTACCCGTCCCTGCATGTCATAAATGCTAAGGCCATTGTGGTTTTCAGGCAAAAGATGAATTAACCCTTTAGCAGGATTGGGATAAAACAGTTTTTGCTGCTCGGTCTTTACTATGTTTGCATACACATCCAAAAACTCATCCGTATAGCGTAAAACGGCACCATTGTCGCCCACCATCCAGCCCTGCTGCTCATCCAGGAAAAAACTTACAGGATATCTAACCATGCGGTGCTGCCCCTCGAACCTGAGTTCCCAGTTGTCGCCTCCATCAGCCGTGATCGCTACCATGGCATCTTCAAAAGTGGCGACAGCCCGATCAGGTGTTATCATTTTTACAAAAGTCGCTGCTCGTTCATTGATCTGTAAGGGTTCTGACCAGCTTTCGCCTCCATCATGGGTGATTAGAATTCCTTGATCGTTGAGGGTGATCATGCCGGTTTCAGGATCAGCAAAACTGATTGAGCTAATCCTTTCATCAAACGGGATTTGAACGAAGTGCCACGAAGCTCCGCCATCTGTGGTTTTCAAGAGTAATCCCTTGTATTCTTCTGTCCTGAGCACCATATAACCAAACTCCTGCGAAACAAAATTCGTGGAACCATCAAAAAACACATCATCTGACAGTGCAGGAGAAATATCTGTCCAGGTATTGCCATCGTCTGTCGATTTTATTATTTCTCCTCTGGTTGAAGTCAAAAACAATCCGCCATCAGCTGAAACAGCAATATGTTTAAAATAGTAATTGTCGAATCCTGTTTGTTTCAGCTGCCAGTTGAGGCCGCCATCAATGGTTTCAAAGATTTGGTTGCTCGTAAAGGCTGCCCAGCCGTTTGCTTCCGAGGCAAAGGCAAAGGAAGAAACCGGAGTATATGCAAAGATATCAGGATAATTGGCATGTTGCCAGCTTTGGCCGCCATCAGTCGTTCGCAAAATAGTAGGCCCTTCGATACCACCATATCCGCTAAATCCCTGTTGTTCGTTCAGGAAATATACCGATTTGAAATCGTTGATCGGACCTTCGACCAGATTTTGCCAGCTTTGTCCGCTATCCTCGCTTTTAAATAAAACCGGTCCTGTACCCGACACGAAAAGCTCATCACCACCTTGCCATGAAAAATCGGTACAGCTCGAAATAAATCCTGTTTCAATCGGAATTGCTTCCCAGTTTTCGCCTCCATCAAAAGTTCTGTACAATTGGCCATACGACATAATATAGCCTTCTTCTGCTGTTAAGAACTTCACTTTTCGTACCATACTGCCATCGGTGTGGCCAATCTCAAAAGTTGTCCAGTCGTTTCCACCATTACTTGTGTAGTAGGCTTTAAAAACAGCAAAAGTGGAATCCTGGTTTACGGAATGATTAAAGGCTGCGATCCATATTTGCTGTTGGTTAATCACCGACAGTCCGCCAAATCGTTCAAATCCCTCAGGCAGAGGAATGTTTGTCCAGCTTCCGCCACCATCCAGTGTTTTATACAATCTGGGATAATCAAAATTTTGATTCATATGTCCGGCCACAAAACCTACATTTTCATCCACAAAATCAATAGCCTGTCCATGAATAGTGGGTATTGACTGGCGATTCCAGTTGATGCCACCATCGGAAGTTTTTATCAATATGCTTCCTGAACCGGTAATCCAGCCGGTATTACTATCCACAAAATCGGCTGCCACATAATCTCCGGCCTGCTGCCAGTGCGTGTAATGCCAGGTTTCGCCGGCATCGCTGGTCGTAAAAATATGGCTCCAGGCTACAATAACACCATGATTATTGTCGCGGAAGTCTACAAAACGAATCTGCACGCCTTCAGCCGGAAAATCAATGTTTGTCCAGCTTTCGCCACCATCAAAAGTACGCATCACCATGCTGTTGTTTCCAACGATAAAACCCGTATCGGGTGAAGGAAAACTGACAGATTGAATGTCGTTAAAGATTGGTGAAGGATTTAAAAGTTCCCACTGTTGAGCGTTTATGTTTGCTGCAGAAAATAGCACAATCACAGCAAGCATCCATGCATTTTTAATTTTTTTTGTTGATTTCATAGTCCCGTGTTTTTTGTCTTTAATTGGTTTTACATTTATTTGGACATTAAAAGTAACGAAAATGCTGGTTGCTTATGTTTTTTTCGGGCTGTTTTTTTTTCAAAATGTCACAAGTACCAACCTCATTATTACGCCATTTATTCAGCCTTTAATATCGGGGCATAATCCCCTAAGGTTTTAATGCCCTGATAACATGTCTTTTGCCGAGTGGATTCGGAAGCCGTTGAACTGTAAAACCTACCGATCTTAAGGTGTTTTTTAGACTATTATACTTGTCTCTATTTGATTAGCCAAACTTCAAAAAGTAAAATTTATTGAAATAAGGAAGCGGCTTGGGTTCAATTCGTATGTCGATTCCATGATTGAGTTTGTGAAAGCCTGATAGGTAGTATAGTTTTTTGTGTTAAGAATATTCAAGTATTTCATTTCTAAATCAATTTTGCGTTTGCTAAAGGTATATCGATATACAATATCCAGAAAATAGTCCTGCTTTCCTTTGTATTCGTGATAATTTACAGCCAAACTCAACATTTGATTCGATTTTGGATACACAAATAGGTTCACCTTTTGAGTTAACATTTTCGTGTTAACATCTTGTTTATCAGAAATTATATTTTGAAAATAATGTAAATTCAAACCATAATCAATGTTGAACCAATTTCTAAAGTGGTATAAAACATGAGGACTAAATTGATAAAAGCGATTGATGGCATTAAAGATTTCAGTATTCATCAAAACCATTCCTTCCTGTTGGCTTGCACCCAAACGTAAACTAAATGTCGAGCGTATAGCTGAATAATATTTACTTGTATTTGCTTGAAAACTGAAATATTGCCCCTGATTTGGATACTCAACTGCCTTAATTACTGAAGCTCCAAACTCATTAATTAAGCTGTTATAGAATAGATTACTTCGCAATTTGACGTATAAGAAACTCGATGAATGGAAGAAAGATATAATCGCGTTTGAATACTTCAATTGAACGCCTAAATTGTTTTTTGAATTGATAGCGATAGGTGCATTATTTTGACTTAAATTTCGATATGATCTGAGGAGAAAACCATAATTAACTCCATCCAAATCTCCAAAACTGTTTGAATAGCTCCATGAAGCTGAGGCTTCCCAAAAGCCTTTTAATTTGTAATTGACAAAAAGACGAGGTTTTAAAAAAGCACGGTTTAAATCCTGACCCAGGTTGTTGATTTGATCATCGATTGTCAAGGTTTGATATATTAGCGGCAAATTAAAAATGATGGTAAGCGCTTTTTTTTGGTATTCTATTTCAGTTTGCAAATAGGCTTGTGAATTAAAGATATTTTGATCATTTTCAAAAACTGAGGATACTTGTAAGTCATCAACCCGTATTATTGATTGCAGTGTTTGTTGTCTTATTATAAAACCAGCCTTTGGACTAATAACAATGCCTTTAAATGTGTAAACCATTCCGATAGAATTTTCTGTAAAAAACCTGTTCAATTCAACGTCCTGAAGGCTGTTTTCGTAAGCAATTTCATCATTTAAGATGTTGGGGAAAACCCCGGGACTGATTTGAAGTTGATGCAGGTTTTCGTCATAAGAAATATATGACCTAATCTCAATGAGCTTTTTGCCAAGAGGATAAATTGAGTGCAAATCGTTTGAAATACTTTTCGCCGGTGATTTAAGTTTTTGAGAGATTTGTTCACTATTATTGCTCAACAACCCAAAACTACTATTCCAGTTTGATTTAAAACTTAGTTTATTTTCCAAAAAATTCGACTTCACATTTCTGCTTAATGTAAAAACAGCTTGTAAATAGTTGCTAGTGTACTCATTATTAAAGTTTTCGTTAAAAGTAACCGTGTCTTCAGGTGTAAATATTGTATGGGAAGCACTGGCTCGCTCTTGTTGAAAATCAGTGATAAAGTGCAAATTTGAACGCAGCTGCAAATTGTTGTTCAACTTTGTGAGTGTATTGAGATTTAATAAATGGATATTATTGTTCAGGTATAGTGTAGGGTCAAAATCATAAGGAGGATTCAATGTTTGAATAATTAACAACTCAGGTGTTTCGTCCGGATGATTTCGGCTTTTTCGGAACTCATCAGGCAAGTGACTTGTAAGCTGTTTTGATGCGTCTTTCCCGATATTATTTGTTTGATAGGATGCAACAAATTGTAACTTACGTGTAAAGGTCATTGGTGTAATATTTACATCCCATACAAAGGGCGTGAAGCCAGTCCCTAAACTTCCTTTTCCGGTGGTGGTAACATCCTGCTTTAACTTTAAATTCAGTGATGCCTGTTGTGAAGCTACTTTTTCTTCAAGAATTCGAATAGGTTGATGATTTTCATATACTTCAATTGTGGCCACCGATTGATGCGGTAAATTATTGCTTACCATCGCATAACGCCCATCCATCAGATCGAGACCTTCGATATAAAATTTCTGTATTGGTAGTCCCTGATATAGTATTTGACCGTTTGTTTCAACTTCAATGCCCGGCATTCTGCGCAAAACTTCAGCAATTGATCGGTCATTTTTTGCTGTAAATGCATCTACCAAAAAGCTCAAAGTATCTCCTCTACGTAAGATTGGAGAAGCCCTTAAAGTAAATGTTTCTAGGGTTTTTTCGTCAACTTCTAAAACAAAAGGTATTTCCTGTGTGTGATTGGCGATTTCTTGTGTTTCCTTTTTGTAATGTATGGCACTGGTTTCTATGCGCAAACTGTCTGCACTAGTGGTTAGTTCAATTGAAAACTGCCCATCCAAGTCGGAAACTCCAAAACCAATCACAACTGATTCATCCAATTCATAAATCAGAATATTGATATATGGTATGGATTCTTCATGGCTGTTTATAATTTTCCCGCTCAGTATAATTTGACCGAAAATGTTATTTAATAAAAAATAAAAAACGAAAAATAGAAAGAATGATCTCATTCATTCACTAATTATTTCCTACTTAATTCAATAGGATTGTTACGTTGCTGCATCAATTTGGCAACCTTCTGCTGAACCTCGCTATTGAGACCGGCTGTTTTTGCATGGGTAATTATGTTGTCGCGCATGGCATCCTTTGCCCTGAAATACTCTTTTTTTGAACACTCAATATAATCTAATTCCGGAAACTCTATAAAAAGATCATATCCAGGTTTCTTAATGGATATTAACTCGAATGCGTAATGCAAGCGCGTGTCGTAAATCTTAACAATTAGCCCGGGTAAACCATTGAATTTATAGGGTCCGTCGTTATACGGTATCTCAGTACTAAACCAGGCAACCCATTTTCTACCTCCAAATTCGGTAGTGGCTTTTTGGGCATTATAGCCGGAAATAGTTGCAGTTTCATTGAGCAATTCCCATTTGAATAGGCCAAGATCCTCCTCAAATTTAAACATACCACTTCCTAAAACATTATCAATAAATGTTTCTTTGCCTTTCGGAAAGTTTTTGAAAATCTCATAGCGCAACCTTACAACGGGTAAAGGATTTGATTTGTCAGAAGCTATTCTTTGAAAATCTTCTTGTGAAGTAGCCGTGCGTGCCATGCTATCGCCTATAAAATAATTATAACTTACAAATCTGCTTACCGTTGGGCCAATAAAGAGCAGCATATCCTCTTGCCGTTTAAAGTTTTGATACATAGAATCTTCCTGAAATTCCAAAGAATAGGTCACAATATGTTCAACTAATTCAATGTTTTCTTTAGGAAAATGAAATACGGTCTGGGCAAATGAGGGTGAAAATATTACAGATAGAAACAGGAAACCTATATAACGAACGAGCATTAATTTGTTCATGAAATTACACATCTTGTTCTATTTAAGAAGTCTTTGAAAAAGAAAAAAATGCAACTAACAAACGGACAGATAAAATACCACCGTCCATTTGTTAGTTATTTGATGTAAACTTTAACTAATTTGTACATCACATAATATATCTGCCCATGCCCACCAGTCTCCAGCTCCGCAATAGAAAACAGTATGTTCTGAACCATCAGGGCAAGTCAAAACTCCAGTATGACATGGTTGCTCTGCTGCATCTGCAATTTTGGGTGATGCGAAAATAAATAAGCCCAATACAGCTAGAAAAATAAATCCTTTTTTCATGTTTTTAAATTTTGAAATAAATATTAAAACTTTAAAAATTGTGCAAGTTAATAGTACTTAATTTATAAAACGCCACTTCACGCCAACCTGCATTTCGGAAGTGGCTATGTATATCAAATTTATTCTTCCCAATTTTAAAAATATATTTGGTATCGCAATAAGGTTGACATTTTGTGTAAAAAAGCAAGTTTAGGGAAAGTGAGTAAAAAAAACTTACTAACAAGAAACCCCTCACTGAAATATTGAAGTTAATTCTACTATTATTATCTTTAGAAACCTGACTGAGGATTCCAATAGGCATTTGTCTAAATGTATTAAGGTACAATATTAATGAAATTTTTGTTTTAAAGTATGAAATTTTTAAAAAAAAAGAGAACCTACAATTATTTTAGCGAAATACCCTGATAACATGTCTTTTGCCGGGCGGGCCGGGAAGCCGTTTTACAATAAATCCTACCGATCTTAACGCATTTTTTACATCGCCACGCGCGCTGTAAGTCACCAAAACACCACCACTTTTTAAGCTGTGATAAAGCTTTAAAAAAATCTCTTCCGTCCATAATTCCGGTTGTACATTTGGACTAAAGGCATCAAAATAAATTACATCAAAGCTACCTTCTTCATTTTGGTAATCGCTGATATTCTGGTGAAGTTTTGTCAATGTAAAATAAGTAGAAATGGGAACAGTTTCACCCCAGACCGAGGTATGCAATGCCATAAAATACTGATCATTCTTATGATTCTCAGCATTTTGAATAAAATTTAATTTCGTAGCTAAATCCATCTCCAAAGGAAAAGCTTCGATAGCCGTGTAGTCAATTAACTGTTGCCATTCCTCCCCCTTTTTAAGACTTAACCAGGCATTTAAACCTGTTCCAAACCCTATTTCCAAAATGCGGTATTGGGTTGAAGGCGCTTGCTGCTTCCTGAATTCAAGTCCATTTTCAATAAAAACCAGCATTGATTCCGTATAAGCTCCATTAACTGAATGAAAGCTCTCTCCTGTTGCCCCATCGAATATGCTTGTGCTTCCATCGGCGGTAACAATCAGTTTTCTATTTGCCAAAGCTTGAAATTTTTTCTCTTTCATTCAATAATCAATGCAATAAGATTCGCTGGTTCATCAAACAAAAAAACCTCTACACCAGCGTTATTAGTTTGGTAAATAGCAGTATTGTCGATATAATAAATGCGGTCAATCAGCGTGGGCGAACTAACCATTCCCTTGATATCAGTGCCTTCAGCAAAAATTCTTGATTGCTGGCTTTCTGAGGACCAGCCAATAATTTGTCGCTGATTCTGTAAAAAAAACATCTCATTTTGTGAAATTACGGGAGGAACAAATGCAAAATCAGGAAACACCTCCTCTAACACAATAATTTCGGACGTGGCATTAAATTGAAATAGCTTTGTAGTCTCCTGCGCATCGGTTGCAAAAATCATGACACCATTTTTATTAAAGAGCGGCAGCATATCCATAGCTTTAAACTCCAATTCAAAGCGTTTGTAAAAAACGCCACTGGCCCTAAAAAAGCACATCAACCAATATTTTGAAGTCTGCAAATCCTGAACGGCAGCATAAAGGTACAGCTCATCAAAAGCAATGGCGTTGATCAGTTTTGAAGACTCTAAATTCGCGTTAATAAGCACGTTACCTGTATGAAATTGATGTAATCGCAAGTTGCCATTTCTGTCGGCCAGCAGTAATCTGTCTGCTCGCAGAAAGAAATCATGATACTCAGGCTGAGGAAAAGCTGCTTCTAGCCTCCACAGTGGTTTGAAGCTATTTACCGACCACACTTCAACAAAGCGTCTATTCTCCGGCCAACATAACAGCAGTTCATCTTCGCCGTTGCCCGTGATGGTTGAGAGTGAATAATCTATCGATCCCAAATCCGTATTCATGCCAATAGCCGGTTCAAACAGTCCGATTTTGGTTTCATTTTCCAGCCTGAAGCCATGCACAATTTTCTCAATGGGCAATGGTTCATCATTTAAAATAACCGGCTGATACTTCAATTTTGAATGGGTGCCATCCTCTGCCCGAACTAAAATATATCCTTTATCCACATCAACACCATTCAGATTCATAATATACTGTATAACAGTATCTTTGCTATTAATATCAAACCAAACAGTCTGATTCATTGCAATCAATTCTTCATTCACAAAACTAATGCCTACTGCCTTCACCAATTGATCATCGCTTACCCGAAAAAGAACGGTATCCTTTACGCGGCTGAAAAGCGCCTCATCCCCTAACGGCTTAATGAAATTAACAACAGGACGCTGATTTTTAGCATCTTTGCTGCATGACAACGCAATAAACAGTGTAAAAAGCAAAAAAGTTATCGTTCTTATTTGCATGGCAAGTTGGAGCTGATTAACTTTGGCTAAATTAATGAAAACAAAAACGCTCACCTAAAAATTATCACCATGCTTTACAACCTTCAATTCTCTCAGGTTTTATTTCTTGATATTGAAACCGTTCCGGCAAGTCCAAAATTTGATGATCTTTCGGAAAGAATGCAAAAATTATGGGTTAAGAAAGCTGATAAAATTCGCAAAAGTGAGGATGAGACTGCGGGAGAGCTCTATAGTCGTGCCGGCATTTATTCAGAATTCGGAAAAATCATTGTTATTTCTGTTGGTTTTTTAAATGGCCATGAGTTCCGCATCAAGTCGTTTTACTCCGATAATGAAAAACTACTGCTTGAAGAGTTTGCAGAACTACTGAATCGTTATTACAACTATCCCGACAGCCTGCTCTGCGCCCATAACGGGAAGGAATTTGATTTCCCCTACATCGCCAGACGCATGGTAATCAATGGCATCGATCTTCCGCTGATTTTACAAATAGCTGGCAAAAAGCCATGGGAAATTAAGCATCTCGACACCATGGAGTTATGGAAATTTGGTGATTACAAAAACTATACCTCGCTCGATTTATTGACCGCCATTTTTGATATCCCAACGCCAAAAGATGATATCGATGGCAGCATGGTTGGAGGTATCTATTGGGAGCAGCATGATTTGGAACGCATCAAGGAGTATTGTCAGAAAGATGTTTTGGCTATAGCACAGCTGATGCGGCGTTATCTCAATCAACCACTACTTGCAGAAGACCAAATCGTTTTAGCCCAACAATAAATAAACTATGGCCAGACACCAGCTCTCAAAATCTACCTATATCCGAAGCCTTCAATGTCAAAAATCACTTTATCTGCATAAAAAACGTCCCTTTTTACGCGACAAGATGTTGGCTTCTCAACTTGCAAAATTCCGGAGAGGCACAGCCGTTGGAAAAATAGCACGCGATTTATTTCCAGGTGGCATTGATATGACGCCGAAGTCTCCCTCTCAATATCAAATCAAAAGATCAGAAACCCTGCAAGCCATGGCTGATCCCCAGGTTTCAGTAATCTATGAAGCTGTATTTCAATATGATGAAGTTTTAATCATGCTGGATATTTTAGTCAGAGAAGCTGATCAATGGCGTGCAATTGAGGTAAAAAGCTCTCGCGGTCTTTCAGAAACATATAGGGAGGATGCGTACCTGCAATACTTTGTTTTGAAAGGAAATCAGGTAGCGCTGGCTGATTTTGAGCTGATGTATATCAACGAAAATTATATCCTCAATGGTGAACTAAATCTAAGAGAACTATTTATTAGCGAATCTGTTATGCAAGAGGCAGAAGCGCATCTTACGCAAACTGACAGCAAAATTAGTCTCGCCAAAGAAACACTGGAACTGAATAAATCGCCCGAAATAAAAATAGGCCCACAATGCCGAAATCCTTATCCCTGCGATTTTTTAGGCCATTGCTGGAAGAATATCCCCAAAAATAGTTTGCTCTATATAGCTGCCATTCCTGCCGATAAACGTTTTGAGCTTTTTCATAATGGCATCCATCAGGTAAATCAACTTTCTGAAAATCAAATAACACCGCTGATTCGTGAACAAGACAAAGCCTTGCAGAAACAGTCTTTTACCATTAATAATGAAAAGTTTTTGCAATTGAGTGCCGATTTCAATAAGCAGAAACTTGCATTCATCAAAGTGCTTTACAACCAGCCAGCTATTCCCGTGTTGCAACATACCAAAGCTTATTCACCTTATTTTTTGGCGATTTCAGTGGTGATCACCGATGGATTGCAACAAGAATTACACAATTGGGATTGTAGTGAAAATCATGATGAATGGCAGTCGGGTTTTGATTTTTTGGCATCTCTTAGCACCAAAGCAGATGTGTTCATATCCTTCAAGGATAGCTTTTTAAATCCATTGATTCAAAGCTATTCATCTGGCCTCAAATCTGTTAAGATAATTGATTTATGGGAGTTCCTAAAAGATTCAGATTTCTATGTCCCACTAATCAATACTGAATTGCAATTAGATACAATTTGTAGCTTTTTGCTTGACAAGTTTACCCCACTAAAAGATGAAGCCTGGTTGTTGAAGGACTTACTGGAAGATCCGTCAAAAAGCAGAGAAATGGTAATCCCGCGATTACAAGCTTATGCTTCATCAATAATGGCATTAGCAAATTTTATATCGGACAAAATTAAAACCGCAGATTAGCTTGCTTTGCCTTAAAACAAATAAAGACAGACAAAGGCTGATAATAAAGATCAAAAAAAATCCCTTCAAAATTTATGAACAAAACGAATTCGAAGCATGCTAATTTGTACTTTTGAGCGATGAATCAAAACACCAAACGTTCCACAAAATCAACCCAAACCGCTGGAGATCAGCTTAAAGAGGTTATGATGCAGCATGGTCGGGTACCTCCTCAGGCAGTTGACTTAGAGGAAGTTGTACTTGGAGCGATGATGCTCGAAAAAGATGCTGTAAATGCAATTATCGATATCTTAAAGCCGGAAGTCTTTTACAAAGATGCGCACAAAAAGATATTTACGGCGATTTACAATCTCTTTTCAAAATCAGAAGCCATAGATATTCTGACGGTCACTAATGAGCTCAAGACAATGGGAGAATTAGAAATGGTAGGTGGAGCCTACTTCATTTCACAGCTCACAAACCGCGTTGTATCAGCTGCCAATATTGAGTTTCATGCCCGCATCCTGATTCAGAAATTCATTCAGCGCGAGCTGATACATATCTCGTCCGACATCATCAAGGATGCCTATGAGGACACTACGGATGTGTTCGACCTGCTCGACAAGGCTGAAAGCGGCTTGTTTTCGGTTAGCGAAAGCAACCTGCGCAGAAGCTTTAGTGCCATGCCTGAATTGGTAAAACAGGCCATTGAGGATATTGAGAAAGCCAAAGACAGCGATTCAAATTTGAGAGGTGTTCCTTCGGGATACACTGATTTAGACCGGATTACACAAGGATGGCAAAAATCGGATCTAATTATTCTGGCGGCTCGACCCAGTATGGGGAAAACAGCTCTTGCACTCAACCTGGCGCGTAATGCCGCCGTTGATTTCAATAAACCTGTTGCTTTTTTCTCACTTGAAATGTCTTCGGTACAGCTTGTTACGCGTTTGATTTCGAGCGAAACCTACCTTCCTGCAGAAAAACTGCGTAAAGGTGATTTGGAAGAATACGAATGGCAGCAATTGAATACCAAAATCAATCCCTTAGTCAATGCGAAGATGTATATCGATGACACGCCGCAGCTGTCAATTTTTGAGTTGCGCGCAAAATGTCGAAGGCTTAAGCAACAATTTGATATACAAATGGTTTACGTGGATTATCTGCAATTAATGACTGCCGGAGGTGATAATCGTGGCAATCGCGAACAGGAAATCAGTAATATTTCACGATCCCTAAAAAGCCTGGCAAAGGAATTGGATGTGCCTGTTTTAGCGCTTTCGCAGCTTAGTCGTAATGTAGAAAGTCGTCCAGGTTCTAAAAAGCCGATCTTATCCGACTTGCGTGAATCAGGCGCCATCGAGCAAGATGCAGATATGGTGATATTTATTTATAGACCTGAGTATTATGGCATTAATGACGATGGTGAAGGAAACTCGGTTCAGGGCCTTGCTGTAATTAATATTGCCAAGCACAGGAATGGTAAACTTGGCGATGTAAACCTGAAGTTCGTTGGCCAATATGCTCGTTTTGAAGAACTTGAGAATTTTGAGCAACATCAGGATTTGAGTCCCAATACCGGATTTGAAATGCAAAATACCAAAACTTTTGGATCGAAAATGAATGATGATTTCGACCTCACGCCAGATCATGACGAACCATTTTAATAACCCTAAAAACTTCAATTTATGAAAAAGAAACTATTTTCACACGCTCTGCTGTTGTTGGTTTTCAGCATGATTTTTTTGGCTTTTACGCCAAAAAAAACGATTCGATTAAAATATGACTTTAATTCAGGAGACAAGTTTAAGCTGGAAATAAGAACGCAGCAAAACATATCCATGAATATGGGTGGCCAAAGCATGGTGATAAAGCAAAATATTACGCTCAATCAATCTGCTGAAATTCTGAGTGTTTCTGATGAAGGTAACACCAACTTTGAAATCTCTTACGACAGGATTCGTTTCAATCAAAATGCTATGGGTATGGAAGTTAACTGGGATTCTGACCAGCCCGATGCAGGTAAAGATGACATCATGGTGCAACAAATTTCCGCACAGATGCAGCAGGCCATCGACAAAAAAGTTAATGCCACCATCGACGAATTTGGAAATCCTATCGCAAATAATAATTCCGAGGTTATGGGCAGCACCAATGTTTCAGGCTTTGAGATGGGCATGCTGATCGTGTTTCCTGATTATGAAGTTGGCCAGGGAGACAGTTGGGAAGTAAGCACCCAGCCTGATCCTAACAGCGATTTTGTTATCAACTCGGTCTATACGCTCGATGAAATTAAAGGCAAGGTGGCGATTATCAGCTATGAAGGAACCATAACCGGAAGTGAAATGAATGGAACTGAAGCGAAACTCTCAGGTAATATCAGTGGTAAGGCCGAAATAAGTACAAAAACCGGTTGGCTTGAAAAAGCAACGACCATGCAAACCCTTGAGATGGAAATGCAACAGCAGGGACAAACCATTCCAATGACTATGTCAAGTGTTATTGAACTCGAGTCCAATTAGTATCTGTCCATAATGTCCGATATCTGCCTTGCTGCAGTAGTTTTATATCTTCCAATACTTAAACCTGCGGTTTAATGTTTTTGCATGCCTTATTTTTAAGCATGCTGTAACACCACTGAAACTTTCTTAATAGCTACTCGTGACGCTATGGACAAGCCCTGGTTAGCAGTGTCCACGGTCTTCAGGCCGTGGATATTGAACCCCAAACGCATAAGGGCTTTAGCCCTGATTTTTCGCTTAAAGGCATAGAGTTTCAGCCGTAAGCTAGCTTCTATTTATGCAAAACTTCATTCACCAATAAAGCAGCATCTTCAAGCTTAATTGCTGAAAAAACCTTTAATCCTGATTGATCAATAAGTTCTTTTCCTTCAACCGCATTAGTCCCCTGAAGCCTAACAATTATGGGGACTTTTATCTCGCCTATATTGTGGTAAGCATCAACAATACCCTGAGCTACACGATCGCAGCGAACAATGCCACCAAAAATATTCACCAAAATTGCTTTCACATTGGGATCTTTCAGAATAATCCGGAAGGCTTCTTCAACGCGCTTTGCATTGGCAGTACCACCAACATCCAGGAAGTTGGCCGGTTCACCACCATACATTTTTATCATGTCCATGGTTGCCATTGCCAGCCCGGCTCCATTAACCATGCAGCCCACATTACCGTCCAGTTTAACATAATTAAGATCAAATCGACTGGCTTCCACTTCTATCGGATCCTCTTCATTAAGATCGCGCATCTCAGCGATATCATTATGGCGGAAGAGGGCATTATTATCAATTGCTACTTTTGCATCAGCTGCATAAACACGGTCGTCGGCTGCTTTTATCACAGGATTGATTTCAAAAAGGCTGGCATCACTGCCCTCATAAGCATTATAAAGCGCCCGGATAAACTTCTGCATTTCCTTAAAAGAGATTCCACTCAATCCAAGGTTAAAGGCAATTTGTCGCGCCTGAAAAGCCTGTAACCCAACGGCAGGATCAATTTCTTCGTTAAAAATCAACTCAGGGGTTTCCTCAGCAACTTTTTCAATATCCATTCCACCCCTTGGCGAATACATAATCATATTGCGTCCTGTTGACCGGTTGAGCAAGATGCTAACATAATACTCTTCAACTTTTGCAGGGCCGGGATAGTAAATATTTTGCTCAATTAATACACGTCTTACCAGTTTACCTTCGGCACTAGTTTGAGGAGTAACCAGCATCATTCCAATAATTTGATCTGTAAACTGTTCCACTTCCTCGAGCGATTTGGCAATTTTTACTCCTCCCCCTTTTCCACGGCCACCGGCATGAATCTGCGCTTTAACCGCCCAACGGTCAGAACCCGTTCTTTTCTGGATTTCTTTAGCAGCTTCAACCGCTTTAGCCGGTGAATCGGCAATAATACCTAATGGAACAGATACACCATATCCGCTTAATATTTGTTTCCCCTGAAACTCGTGTAAATTCATAATAAAACTGTTAATTGGTGAAATTTTTTTGAAGTCCAAAAATAGGACTATTTGATGAGAATTGAAGCATAAATCAACGGATTTTATTCTCAAAATTTTCATTTGAAGCCAATAAGCGAAAAGCGCATACGGCAGCGGGCATTTTTTGTACTTTTGCAGCTCAGCATGATTCATCATTATGATAGCAGCCACAGGAATTTCCAAATCATTCGGTAAAGTTAATGTCCTAAAACAGATAGACCTCCTGGTTTCAACAGGAGAAATAGTGAGTATTGTAGGTCCCTCCGGTGCAGGAAAATCAACGCTTTTACAAATTTTGGGCACTATTGAGCAAGCAGATAGCGGGAGTTTGAAAATTGATGATATGGACATGTCTCAGCTCAATAGTAAATCCCTGGCCGCTTTTCGTAATCAAAAAATTGGTTTTGTTTTTCAGTTTCACCATTTATTTCCTGAGTTCACCGCTTTGGAAAATGTTTGTATCCCGGCATTTATTGCAGGAAAGTCCAGAAAACAAGCCGAAAAAGAGGCGCACCAGCTACTGGATTATTTGAAGCTGAGCGACAGAGCTGACCATAAGCCAGCAGCCATGTCGGGCGGTGAGCAACAAAGAGTTGCTGTGGCCAGAGCCCTGATCAACAAGCCTGTCGTAGTTTTGGCCGATGAACCCTCAGGAAATCTTGACACCAACTCGGCAACCGAATTACACAAACTTTTTCTGGATTTGAGAAAACAATTCAATCAAACCTTTGTGATTGTTACCCATAATCCCGATTTGGCAAGCATGGCCGACAGAAGTTTTACCCTTGCCGATGGCGTTTGGCAATGAAAGATTACAGACAATAATGCACCACAATAAGCGTTTCAACAAGGTTAAGTTAATCTCCATTCATTATATGCAAAAGCGTTTTTTTACACTCCTTTTTATAGTATTGATTAGTAGCGTTTTATCTCAGCAATCAACTGCTCAGGAAGTTGTACAGTCGTACGAAGCACTGATGCAATCCGGCAATGAAAAGCTTAATTCAGGAGACTTCATTAGCGCCAAGACCTATTTTGAAATGGCTTTACAGAAGGAAAAAGACGATGCCGAAGCTCAACAAAAACTCGATGAAACCGTTGAGAACATCAAATTACAGATGCAAAAACAAGAAGGGTTTTACCTGAAGCTCGATCAGGGAGACCGTTTACGCGATGCAAACAAACTGGAGGAGGCAAAAAAGGCTTACGAAGAAGCGCTACAGGTTTTCCCGGATGATAAATACACCCTGGAACAACTCAAAAACATAAACAAAACGCTGGAGGAAGAAAAAAACAAGCTGGAAAATTACGAGAATGCGCTGGCACTTGGGACATCTTTGCTAGAGCAAAAAAAATACGAGGAAGCCATGCTACAGTTTCAGCTGGCCATTGATTTGTATCCGGAGCAGGCTCTTCCGCGCGAAAAGCTGAATGAAACAACACAATTGCTGGAGAAAAGAAAAGTGGCGGAAACAAAATCCGCTGAGCTTCGCGCAGCAGCAGAAGAACTAATTAGAAGAAAAGAATTTGAAAATGCACTCCTTAAACTTAAAGAAGCACAAGCACTTACCCCAACAGATATAACCCTTGCTCAGCTAATCGAAGAGACGGAACTCCTATCGCAGAAAGCTGCCACTTACAGCGAAATTCTGGCTCAAGCTGATCAGCAATATGCGAACAAAAATTTTGAAAAAGCCCGTGAGCATTACAATGCAGCGCTCAAAGTTTGGCCAGGTCAATCCTATGCTGAAGATATGATTCAACGCATTAACCAAACCCTTGAAAGTGAAAACTATCTGGCGCAACAACAATATAACGAAGCGATTGCAGCTGCTGCCAATTATGAAGCCGAAGGTGAATTGGAGCTTGCGCTAAGCAGTTATGAGGAAGCACTTCTCTTAAAGGAGAATGATGAACTGGCTTTAGAAAAAATCGAAGCCATTGAAGCAACAATACAGGCACGCGAACAGGCAACTCAAATTGCATCACAGGTAAATGATTTGTTGGAACAGGCCTCGCAGGCCGAAGAGGATAAAGCATTTGAGAATGCCATAAATATTTATGAGCAAATCCTTACGATCAGTCCAGATGAAGCAGGTATCACCGAAAAAATCACTTCTTTACAGCAAATATTAGCTGAAGCACAAGAAATTGAATCCACCTACCAATTGGTGATGCAAACCGCTGCGACTTTACTTGAACAAGAATCCTTGCGCGAAGCCCGTGCTAAATATGTTGAAGCCTTCAATATTATGCCTTCCAGGACTGAGCCCCAAGAAAAAATATATCAAATCGACCAGCAATTAGCAGCTAATGCATTGCAAGAAGCAGCAATAGAAAATGAATATACGCGCTTGATTAGTCTGGCGAGTCAGTCGTACGACAATCAGGAACTTGATTTAGCACTCGACTACTATCAGCAAGCAGCAGCCTTGAAGCCCGATCAGGATCAGTTAAGTGCTAAGATTGGCGAAATTAACGCCTTGATGAATGAACAGCAGCAATTGCAACAGCGCGAAAACAATTATTCTCAATTGATTGAGACAGCCGACCAGTACTTTGAAGCAGGTAATTTTGCTGATGCAAAAACCAACTACCAAGAGGCAGATCGTTTGTTTGGCGACAGAACTTATCCAAAAGAGAAAATCACAGCAATAGCACAAATTCAAGAGGAATTAGCAGCTACTGAAGCACTTGAAGCAGAATTTAACAATACACTCCAAAATGCTGATGCAGCCTTTACAGCTGAAAAGCTGGAAGAAGCCAAACAACTTTATGAAGCTGCTCTTGCTATCAAGTTGAGCACCTATGCCGAAGAACAAATTGCAAAAATTAATGTAACACTTGCCGAAATAGCTGAAGCAGAAGCTCTTAATCAGGCCTATGTACAAAAAATTGAAATAGCTGACAGTCTTTATGTTCTGGAAAACTGGGAACAAGCTCAGCTTAGCTATCAGGAAGCTCTAGACCTCAATCCATCAGCAACTTATCCAAAGGATCAGGTTACAATGATTGAAGAAAAACTCAATGCTATTGCAGCATCCAAAGCCCTTGAAGCACAGATTTCTAAACTCATAAATCAAGCAGACCAGGCATTTGAAGACCAAAAGCTAGAAAAAGCGCAACAACTTTATGCTGAAATACTAACACTGGATCCAGCAAACGCAGCTGCACTTTCACGATCAGCAGAAATAAACATACAATTAAAGGCAGCTGCAGCCGAAAGACAACAGCGTTTTGAAGAAGCCATGGCTTCTGGAGAGCAGTTTTTGGCAGATAAATCCTATCAGGATGCATTAAAACAATATAAAATTGCCATGGGAATATTTCCTGAGGATGAAACCGTTAAGGCAAAAATAGAACAGCTGGATAATATTATCAGGGAAGAGAAATTGAAACTCATGACAGCCTATACCAAAATCATCAAGGAAGCAGACCAACACTATAACGCAAAAACATTCGACAAGGCTATAGATCAGTACAATAAGGCAGCACTTTTAAAAACAGGAGAGACTTATCCAGCTGAAATGATTGCACAGATCACGCAAACTATTCAGGATAATAAGCTCGTTGAACTTAATCTGAACCCTGTTGTGGTCCCATCAGGAGCAACAAAAAGATTTGAATTTGAACCTGTTAGCATTACTGAACGACGCACAAATTACATTCTGATAAAAGCCAGGAATACAGGTCAAAAAGGATTTCCGTTGATAATTAGCTTTGGCAGTAAAAATGGGCGCAATGGCGGTTTTGTTCTCCCTATTCCAGATGATCAGGAATACCATGATTTTGTCGTACGCATTGGATCTCAATACAAATGGTTCAGTGAAGATAATACCTGGATCGAAATACTACCCGAAAACGGGGAAGTAGAACTGGGAATAACGCAGATTTCGCGGGGATTTTAGTCAATAGCTGCATTTTTCAATCCTTTTGCTAAAGCGTTTGCCATACCGGTAAATTACTTACTCGCTCTACTTACCACCCTTCGACAGCCTGGGTTTAATCATTTGATTAAATTTCATGTATATTTGCGCAGGCCAGAATTTTCTATGGCTGGAAACCAAAATGACTTTGGTGTTGTCTATAGCATGTTATTTTTCGCCAAAAACACAACTACATGAGTACGTTAGAATCCTATTTTGAACCATTCAGAAAACAAACAATCGGGAATGAGCTTGCGTTCAAAACACCCAACGGAATAAAAAAGATGATTTATGCCGACTGGATAGCAAGTGGCAGGCTATACCGTCCTATCGAAGATCGACTTACGAATGTAATTGGCCCCTATGTTGGCAACACCCATACCGAGACCAGCGAAACGGGCACACTCATGACAAAAGCCTACCATCTGGCGCAAAAAAAAATTAAGCAACATATTAATGCAGACGCTAAAGATGTGATTATAACAGCCGGGTCAGGCATGACCACTGTAGTGAATAAGTTGCAAAGAATAATGGGCTTGAAAAGCTGCGGGATATTGAGAAAAGGAAAATGCATCCAGGAACAGCAGGACAGGCCTGTGGTTTTTATTACGCATATGGAGCATCATTCCAATCACACCAGTTGGATAGAAACCAATGTTGATGTGGTTGTTTTGAAGCCAAATAAAGATCTTCTAGTTGATCTGTCTGAGCTACGTCGGCAGTTAGAAATTCATAAAAACCGACCCTTTAAGATCGGTGCATTTACCGCATGTTCAAACGTTACAGGAATTGAAACGCCCTATCACGAAATGGCCCGCATCATGCATGAATATGGCGGTGTAGCCTTTGTAGATTTCGCTGCATCAGCTCCTTATGTGGATATTGATATGCACCCGGCAGATGATGAAATGAAAAAACTTGATGCCATCTACTTCAGTCCTCACAAGTTTTTGGGCGGTCCCGGTAGTTCCGGAGTTTTGGTTTTCGACGGCAGTCTTTATAAAAATGAAACACCGGATAATCCCGGGGGCGGAACCGTTGATTGGACAAATCCCTGGGGCGAATATAAATACATCGACGATATTGAATTGCGCGAAGATGGCGGTACTCCGGGTTTTTTACAGGCTATGAGAACCGCTTTGGCGATTGAGGTAAAGAACCAAATGACCACACTAAAAATACGCCAGCGGGAGCATGAACTGGTTCAAAAGGCTTTTAAAGGCTTACGCCCTATTGACGGTGTGCATATCCTGGCTGATAATATTGAAAATCGACTTGGCGTTTTGTCGTTTTACATTGACAACGTGCATTTTAATCTCGTTGTAAAGCTCATGAATGACCGGTTTGGCATACAAGTTAGAGGGGGATGTGCTTGCGCCGGAACCTACGGACACTATTTACTGGATGTGAGCCACGATAAAAGCAAACAAATAACCGATCTGATAAATCATGGTGATTTATCTCAAAAACCCGGCTGGATAAGGGCTTCATTGCATCCTACCATGACCGATGAGGAAGTAGATTTTCTAATTGAAGCAGTAGCACAAATCGCCCAAAACGCGAAAGAATGGGAAGCGGATTATGTTTATAATCGTCATACCAATGAATTTCGTCATAAAAGCGAACCTGAAGACAAAACAGTTTGGGTTACAAAATGGTTTGATTTATCCGATAAATAAGATAAATGTCCTGTTTTTTGTGTAAGTTTTAGTAAAGCATCGCTAAAATGGTACAGAATGCGGATACAGATACCTCACAAAGAAAAACAACAGAAGTACCAATAGTCCGATCGCTCCAAAAGTAAATCCAAGCACATTTTTACGCCTGTAAAAAAACCAGCCGGCCAAACCGAAAAATATAACCGCAAAAATCAAAAGTTGTATTATCATTTCTTTTCATTATAGCTGATCAACACGCTGAACACGTTCTACACCCGCAATTTTTCCAATTTTATGAATCAATTGTTCCAGGTGGCTGGTATCTTTTATCTGAAGCACAAGCCTGCCTTCAAAGCGACCATCGCGGGTATCAAACGAAATAGTTCGCATATTAACTTTCATATCATCCGAAACCACTTTTGTGATCTCGCCAACCAATCCCAAGGTATCGTGTCCTCCAATCCGAATGGCAGTTTGAAAGCTTGTATTGTCAATAGCCTCTTTCCATTTTACCGGCATTACGCGATAACTGTATCTGTCTTTAAGTCGCTTGGCATTGGGGCAACTCAAACGGTGAATAGTAATGCCACCGCCAATGGTTACAAATCCAAAAACCTGATCTCCCGGAATAGGATTACAACATTTTGCCAGCCGATAATCAACATTACTTAAACTATTATCGATAATGAGATAGTCGTCTCTGCCATCAAAGTTCTTGGGTTTCTTATCCGTCGTGTCAATTTCCGTTTCAGCAACTGCCTCTTTATCAGGATTTTGCTCCTGCATGAGCACTTTTTTTAAGGCCGAGAGTTCAATTTTTTCGGTGGCCAAAGCATGATAAAGTTCGATGGAAGTATTTGTTTTAAAGTGTTTTACCAATTTATTAACCACCTCATCAAAATTCTGAATCCGCCAATTCTTTAGCTTCCTCAGCAAGATGTCCTTACCAATTTCAGCTTCTTTGAGCTCCTCTTCTTTCAGATAGCGTTTGATTTTTGAACGGGCTCTATCTGTAACAACAAAACTTAACCAATCAGATTTTGGAATTTGCTTTTTACTGGTCATAATCTCCACCTTATCACCATTGGTCAGCTCATGTCGGATCGGGACAATTTTATTATTCACCTTTGCTCCATTGCAACTAGCACCAACATGGGTATGCACTTCGTAAGCAAAGTCGAGCACTGTAGCCCCTTTTGGTAATTGTTTTAGATCACCATTTGGTGTAAAAATGAACATCTTGTCATTTTGAAACCTATTGCTGTTGCGATAAGAATAATCGAAATTGATCTGGTCAGGGTTTTCGAGAATATCTCTCACCTGATTCAGCCAGTCCTCAGCATCAATTTTGCGCTCCGAATCCTTGTATTGCCAATGGGCTGCCTGTCCCTTTTCGGCAATTTCATCCATGCGCTTTGATCTGATTTGCACCTCAACCCATTTGCCATCATTCATTTTCACGGTAGTATGCAGCGATTCATAACCTGAGGCTTTGGGGGTTGTGATCCAGTCGCGCAAACGTTTAGGGTTTGGCTGGTACAAATCTGTGACAATAGAATAAATTCGCCAGCAATCTTCTTTTTCCTTTTTCAGCTGACTATTGCTGATAATCCGGATAGCAAAAATATCATAAACCTGCTCAAAATCAACATTTTGTGCTATCATCTTTGCATAGATGGAAGGTATTGACTTCGTGCGCCATTTAAAACTACAATCAAATCGCTGGGCTATCAGTTCGCGTTGAATTGGCTGAATGAATTCCTGCATCAACACATCCTGTTTCGCTTTTGAGGCCGCGATCTTATTACTGAGCTCGTGATAAATTTCGGGGTTTTCGTGAAGCATTACCAGTTCTTCAAACTCTGCCTTAATGATATACAATCCAAGGCGATGCGCAATTGGGATATAAAGGTGCTTTACTTCATGGAAAAAAATAGCATGCTTCTCATCATCCACATCTTCAGGATGACGCAAGTCATATAACCTGTGTGCGATTTTTAATAAAACCACCCGAATATCATCAATCAGGCTTAAAAAAAGTTTCCTGAAATTATCCGACTGAAATGAAAGCCTTTTGGTTTGTATCGTTGAAACCTTGTTGAATCCTTCAACAATTACGGCAACATTATTTCCAAATTGATCCTCAATTTGCTTGAGTTCAATAGTTGTCCGTACATTGATACCATGCAGAAAAGCGGCCATCACTGTTGAAGCACCCAGCCCCAGCTCCTTAACCACAATAATTGCCAATTCGAGCAAATGAAAAAGATAGGGTTTTCCGGATTTTAGGCGCAGTTCGGCATAAGCCTGACCAGCAAGCTCATAAGCTTCCCTGATTAACTTCTGCTTTTCCTCGTCAATATTTGGAGTCAATAACGTTTTTAACTCCTCATATTTTTCTTCCAATAAAGTTTTTTCTTTTTCTGTTACTGCCATTTACAGCGCGTGTTTTTTCAAAAGATTAAAAAACGTTTGTGCCAAAATTGACACAAACGTTTTTTTGTTCATCCATTATTTATCATCTTTGGAATTATCGTTTTCTCTTCTTCCTAAAGATTGATTATCAGTATCAGAAATTGAATCTCTCATTTTTGTGTCGGCCTGAATATTTTGGAACTTATAATAATCCATAATGCCCAGATTTCCTTGTTTAAACGCATCAGCTATTGCTTGAGGAATCAAAGCTTCTGCTTGAATAACATTTGCACGGGCTTCCTGAGCTTTAGCTCTCATTTCCTGTTCTTCGGCAACGGCCATTGCCCGGCGTTCCTCGGCCTTGGCTTGTGCGATATTCTTATCAGCATTGGCCTGATCCATCTGCAACACCGCTCCAATATTTTTCCCGATATCAATATCTGCTATATCAATAGAAAGAATTTCAAATGCTGTTCCGGAGTCTAAGCCCTTTTTTAGCACCACTTTAGAGATAGAATCAGGATTTTCAAGCACCTGTTTGTGTGAATCGGCTGATCCAATGGAAGAAACGATTCCTTCGCCAACTCTGGCAAGGATTGTTTCCTCTCCAGCCCCACCTACCAATTGGCGGATATTGGCACGCACCGTTACGCGAGCCAGGGCAATCAGCTGAATACCATCCTTAGCAACGGCAGCTACTTTTTTTGTGTCGATCACTTTTGGATTTACGGACATCCTAACGGCTTCAAATACATCACGTCCCGCTAAATCAATGGCGGTAGCAGTTTGAAAATTTAAGTCCATATTAGCCTTATCTGCTGAAATTAAAGCATTTACCACTTCCTGCACACGACCTCCAGCCAGATAATGAGCCTCCAGATCATCCCTTTCGAGATGAATTCCAGCTTTCGTAGCAGCAATCATACTATTTACGATCACAGACGGCGGCACCTTACGCCAACGCATTAAAATAAGTTGAAGCAGCGAAATACGAACTCCTGAAACCAAAGCTGTAAACCACAGGCCGACAGGAATAAAGTAAAACAAAAACCATATCAGGAACAACGCTCCCAATCCAATGGCAATAAGGACATACAAATCTTCCATAACTAATTATTGTTTAGGGTTTTAACAAATATTTTATTTCGTTCAATTTTAATCACTTCTATCGCTTGTTCTTCATCAATAAACTCAGAACGTGCATGCACTTCGAAAAACTTGTTGTTTATTAAGGCTTTTCCCGAAGGAGTGCAACGTGAAATCGTCACTCCTTTGTCGCCAACATTTAAATCTTTGTCATCCACAAGATTAACGCGGCTGTCAACATTTTTAACAAGCATTAATCTGTCCCATGTTTTTGATCGAAGGGCGAGCACTAAAAAAGCAATGTTGAGCAGCAAAGTGCCTGCTAAAATATAATGCCCCTCCGGCGTCCCAAATCTTGAGTAACCCAAAAACACAGCAACAACCATAAGTGCAAATCCAAGAATACCTGCAACACCGCCTCCCGGTATTACTAATATTTCAAGTAAAACCATTAATAAGCCAACAAATATCAATGCTAAAATTATTGTCCACATAATTATTGAATGCTAACTGTGAGTTTTCGCTCCAATAAAGCCAGCTTATAAGGATTAAGCTGATCATATGAGCCAGATTTAATCGGGCATTTTCCCTTAAAATGTGTGACCCAGGCACAAGTTTCAGCTTGCTCAGGGCTATGATCACATATTTCCATCAGTGTCTGGATTACAAAATCAAAGCTATTGATATCATCATTAAAAAGAATAAGATTTTTCTCTTTTTCAGCTTTCGTTTCGCTGGATGGTAATAATGCTTCTTTCTCCTTGCTCATGAATTTTAAGGTTTACTTTGCGCGTATAAAATTACAAAGATAAAACGAGAAAGCAGTTAATATGTCGTTAAAATCTATTAATTGTTTAAGCTGAAAATATTTTTCATTACGATCAGCTCATTTATCCATGACAAAATCGATAGGACAATGAATTTCCAGACTTATCCAACATCAGATGAATGCTTAAATTTGCGTCATGAAAAATCCAACTACAGTCCTGCCAGATTTTATAAGAAGGCTGCAACTCGAACTACAAAAACCATTACCGGGAATTGTTGCACACAGGCTTATGGAGCCGGCAACAAGACGTAATTTTGAATCGAATTGGTCACATCCTACTTCGCCCCGACAAAGTGCGGTGTTAATATTACTATTTCCTGAAAATGAAGACATTAAAACCATTTTTATTCAACGCAACATTTATGATGGCGTTCACAGCGGGCAAATCGCTTTTCCGGGTGGGCGCTATGAACTTTTTGACAAAAACCTGATCAATACTGCTTTAAGGGAAACTGAGGAAGAGGTGGGTGTGGCGACAGCTGCTATTCATCCTATCGGACAACTCACAAAAATTTACATTCCGCCAAGCAATTTTGATGTTTTACCTGTTGTAGGCTGGACACCCAAGGCACCGATTTTAAAGATAGATCCGATGGAAGTTTCTGCTGCTTTTTGCGTTTCACTATCCCAGTTAATTGATCCAGTTTGCAAAAGAGAAGAAGAAATTATGCTGAGTAACAAACAGCGGCTAACAGTGCCTTGTTTTACCGTGGACGACAAAATAATTTGGGGAGCTACCTCAATGATTCTAAATGAATTCGTTGAAATAATCTCCCCAATATACAATATAGCTTAAGCCGTCACAAAAAAAGAAGCAGGCAATTTATGCTTCTTCAATTATAATTTCGTGCGTTAAAACAGAACTTTTAACCAACATGGCACTTACTCCACAGTAACGTTCCTGTGACAAATTGACAGCTTTTTCAATTTTTTCACGATCCAGCTCTTTACCTTTTAAGGTATAGGTAATGTGGATCTTTTCGTAATACCTGGGATGTTCTTCGCTTAATTGCCCATCAACATCTACATTGAAATGGTCAGGCTCAACACGCATCTTCTTTAAGATAGAAATTACATCCATGCCTGTGCAACCTCCCAGGGAGGCTAAAATAAGTGGTTTGGGGCGTGGGCCACCATTTTTTCCACCTACTTTTTCATCTGCGTCAATTGGAATTTTAAATCCATTAACGTCAACTTCAAAGGACATATCGCCCGTCCAATTTACTGCTACTTTTTCCATATGTTTAGTTTTAATAATTGAATCCAAAATGACCTGGAATAATACCAGACTGCAATGAATCAACAAGCATGCCATCTGTCTTAAACCTGTAAACCCAACCATTCTGAACATAATTGCCGGCATCGGAAGCTAAAATAGTCTGCTCATAAGGATGGAGACCGAGCGCAAAAAAATTACGACCTTCCGAACTAATGAGTGGGCTTGCAGGAAGCTCAGCGTCAGCAATATCCATCGTGTAAATTCCATCATTCAAATAATACAGAGTATTCCCGGCTGCATTGATTTTGAGCTGTTCGGGAGCACTTTCAATAGTGGAAAAATTATAGCGTTTCTCTATCGTTCGTGATGCCGGGTCTATCCTAATTAAGGAAGGAATTTCCTCGTTCAAGTAGCCACCACTGCACAACACCCAAAGTTTTTTATTTTGATCTACCACAATACTGTTCGGCTCTTTACCCACAACAATACTGTCAACCAGCGCGTCGACAGCAACATCAATTACCTGCACGGTATTGTTGGCTGTGCTTTGGTTATATGCTGACCAGTTTGTCACAAAAACTTCATAATCAACCATCACCATTGCCTCTGTACTTTTTCCGGTCTCAATAACCCCTTGTGGTTGCATGGTAATGGGATTAAACACAAAAATTCCTTTAAGCTGAAAATCTGACACATAAGCTTTATCAGCATTTACAATCTGCAGGTAACGTGGCGATTCCAACTCGGCAATTTTACGTTTGTATAAACCTGTTTTTGAATCAATAACATAGATATAAGCGCTGTTATTAACAACCAAGAAAGCCTCCTCTTTCCAGAAAGTGATGCTTTGTGCAACATCGCCAAGCGGAGCGCCATTTTTCTTAAAAAACAAATTATTTGTCATAGTCCCACTGCCTTCTTCGAAAAAGGACAGGGAAGCATTTCCTGAGGTGAAATTGCCCTGATTCAGGACAAAAAATCCATCACCCAACTGATTATGTGGCGGAATTAGCGGTTCATCATCGTCTAATTTGGTGCAAGCCGACAGCACAATAATGGAGAGAAAAAATAAATAAGACAGTTTTTTCATTACGGTTTTGATTTAAGCTGATAGCTAAGTGCAATGGCAAAGTTTCTGCCGGGCATTGCCCGCCATCTAATAGCCTGATAATCTTTATCAAATAGATTATTTATGCGTATTTCAGCAGTGAATTCATGCCATTTTTTGGTTATAGCAATATGATGTAAGGTATATGCCGGAAGTTGAAATCCATAAAAATCAACTTTGTTCAAGCTGGTATTCCGGCTTCCGGTATAAACCAGGGTATATTGAAGTTCCCAGGTTCTGAAACCCATTTTGTAAAACAGATTTCCATGATGCATAGGAATATAGATCAACTGCCTGCCCTGAGTATTTTCGATCTGAGCTACGGTGCTTTCGTCAGTTGTTCGGGTGTAGGCAAAATTGATTTGAATCTGATGGTTAAATAAACCATCATCAAGCTTCCCTCCCAGCGTCAATTCGGTGCCACGGGCAAAAACACGTGAAACATTTTCAGGAACCCAATAGCGAAAGGCTGTCGGACGCCATTGAATCCATTCCCGAATGTCAGAAGCATAAATTCCGCCCCTTATGTTTAAGGAAGCTTTATTCCAGGTTTTTTCATAATGAAGCGAGAAATCAGCTTGTGATGCAACTTCTTCTTTCAGGCCGGGATTTCCTCCCGGATACCAATACAGGTCATTCATGCCGGGAACCCTGAAATTGCGACTTACTCCGGCTGTATAGCGCCAATTTTCTGTCAGTGGCAGCCTTGCAGAATACATCATAAATGGCGAAAAAACCATAAGCTGGCCATCCACATCATCCTGATGAGCACCCAGCTGCAGCTTATTTCCCTTCAAGTCTTTATACATTGCATTGACCAAAAGCGACATTTGATTTCTATGCTGCGGTTCCTCATAATTGGTAGAAAACGCCATTTGCTTGTTGATATCTATTGCAGTAGTCAACTCCCAACGTTTACCAATTTGTTGCAGATAGCTTGTTAAAAATTGGTAAACCCGAATATCATTTTTTGAATTGATCAAACTAACTGTAGCATGATCGTTAAAATTAGAGGTCGTTCTTAGGAAATAATGTTGTCTCTCGTCGAAATAGGCAGTCTTGATTTCCAGAGAAGCCTTTTCCCAAAAATGCTTATACCCCAATATCTGGCGATGAAAACGGTCGTTCTGAAACTCTTCAGGATTTCCTCCACGTTCCAGATTTGTCATAATTGGCGGCAGGTTCCTCTCGTTCCATTGATTCCAACTGATTAGACTAAAAATTCCTTTTCCGACCTGCCAATACAGTTCCTGCATAAATCCCCTATCAAGAAAATCCGCATCCTTTTGTCTCATTTTTTGAGTTTGAATTGGCGCTGTATTGAGGTATTCAAAATCATTATCGCTCGACGCCCTGAAAACACGTGTTCGGCTATTTAATTGAGCACCTGACCAGGAAATATCCATATAAGATCCATAGCTGTTAAAACTACCAAAAGCCTGTTTAGCAGTCAGTTCGACCCCCTTATTAAACTGAGACTTATTGTTGAGTGCCACAACACCTCCTATCCCGCCTTGTTGATTGGCTGCATGAGCCCCCCATGCGAGTTGGGCCTCATCTACAAAAAATACGGGCAGTCGGTTAAAATCTACCTGTCCGTGATTTGGAGCGTTCACTGGCATTCCGTTCCAAAGCACTTTTGTATGACTTGCTGTTGTGCCCCTAAAAGATGCTGTTGCCAGCGATCCCGGCCCGTAATCCTTGATGAAAACCTGGCTATTCTGCTGTAAAAAATCAGCAAAAGTGGCTGATCTATTCGATGCAAGTATTTCAGAGTCAAACTGATGCTGCAACATGTCGTTATTGGAATTCTGTGATAAAGCGGTTACTTCAATTTGATCAAGCAAGAGGGTATCCGGGGTTTGGGCAATGGCACTAAAAAAATGCATCTGGCTAAAAATAATTCCAAACAGTAAAACTTTTAAGGCTTTCATAACTTTAACATTTTAAAATTATACACCTTATTTTCACTTTCAATCCGAATTAGATAAATACCACTTTCCCAAGCAGAAGTCCAGATAGTATGAATGTTTTCAGAATAAACACCCTCAACGAGCTGGATTCCATGATTATTAAAGATTGAAATTTTCATGCGTTCGTGATCAAAATTCCTCACATAAATCCTGTTCGCAAATGGGTTTGGGTAAAGGTTTATTGGCAGCCTTGATGCTTCCAATACCTGCAAGTTCGATGCGTCATGAATTACACCTATCCCATCCAAATCGAAACCCGAAGAGGGAAAAGGTGAAGGCCATGGGTCGTTTATCAAATGATTTTTAGAATCATAAGTACCAAGTTCGCTGTCTAATTTCCCAACCACATCCGTAACACGAATATGAGTTATTGACATTTTATCAAGCAGCGGGCTATCAGGAAGACTATCCAGATCGAATGGCGTACCATAAAATGCCCGGTATTTACCCGCCAAATGGTGAATTTTGGTAGCATCGAGACTGCCAAACCCATCAACCTGCTCATCGGTTTGCGTGAACGAAATTGAAGGAAAAGTAAAAAAAGTTAAGCCATCGCTGCTGACTGCGACATGCGCCAATTCAAGAAAAGAATCCGTGAAACTATTCTCAAAAACTGCAAAATCAAACCCCGGACCGTTCCATATCGGAAATTCAAACTGAAGTAAGGCTTCTCCCCCATCGCCAAGACTAACTACGATATTGTCAGCCTTATCAAGTGCATCTGTTTCGTCGCCGAATGTAACGCTACCAAGCGCTTGATTATCTATCTGCATCAAACCTCTGCTAACCAAACAGGTCGTTGCCCAGTTGATAAAGCAGGCACTATCCGCATGAATAGCATCTGTTCCCGGCTCACCGGCAGGGGGAGCAAACTGGGCATTGCCTCTCATCGGCAAAAACGCAGCAAACAACAAAACACTAAAAATAATGCGATTAATCATACCTAATTCTTAACAAACTGCTTGATACTATGCGATTGATCTTCAAATAAAATGTCTATTAAATAAAATCCGGAAGGCAAAACAGAAACATTTAATGTTGCGTTTTTGGCGTTTATCTGCTGTTCAACAGCAAGTTGTCCGGAAACATGCAAAATGCTCACAGTTTGAATTGTTCTATTTGAGATCGACTTCAATTGAAGTAAGTTTTCCGCCGGATTAGGATACAGCTGTACTGAATTGATTTCCACCAAAGGCAATGAAGTAGTTTGTTTGTAATCAACTGCCAGTGCTTCGGCAGAAATACCTGCATCAAAACTACCGGTAATATTGGCCTGCATATCCATGATTATTCCTTCACCAAATGAAAAATAATCTGTTGTTGCCGCATAAAATTGCTGGTGAATACTATCAAAGACAATATCAGAAAAATAGATATAATTTGAGCTCCCTGGATCAGAAATAAATTGTGAATCAAGCATCTGCATACTTTCAAGATCGATAATTCCTACGCCATTGTCAACCATTAAATAGAGTTTAGATTCAATTATTGCAATCCCTTTCCCAAATGCATGATTAAAGCTAAAATGCTCAAAAGCATTTGTTTCCGGATCAAAGCGTATCAAATTGCCGATACTCTCACCATAAGGTGTTTTGCATAGCGCGATTAGCTGACCATTAAATAAGTACAAATCATAAATCCCTAGTGCAGCAGCTCCCATATCTATTTCTTCAATCAACTGACCTGAAGCAGGATCGACTATTGCGATAGCACCGTTTGTGCTGCCATAACTGCCTGGTACGGCAACGAAGAGCTTGTTTTCCACGACTAATAATCCAGCTGTTTCTCCCGAAATTTCATCGACAGTTTGTTTAAGTTCCAGGGTATTTCTATCAAATATTTTCAAAAAACCACTTGTTTGCGGGTACTGAACCGACATGAAAATATTTTCCTCGCTTACGGTCAATAGGTTAGCACCAGAAACAGCAGTAGCAGCCAACTTTGAGCCACTTTCAAGGTCGAAGATTACGAGAGAATCTGTCGCTGTAACTAGTAAATTCGCAGCTTGGATTAAAGCATCCTGTGCCGCCTGGGTGTAAATGGTTCCAAATGTCAAATTATCGCTGTTTTGCGGATCAAAGTGTGTGATTTCCACAAAATCGTTTGGATCGGAGAATGCTCCGCCACTCACTACATAAAGCTGTGATTGCATTTGAGCCAAGACTGCGGTATGCATAAAAAGCATGGCTAATGCAACATGAAGTTTGTAAAAAGTAAATTTTTTCATAAAAAAAGTTTTAAGGTTAAAAAAAATTACCTCAAAACTTACAGGAAAAAATGTGCCGAAAGTGTATTGGTTTTAACCGTCGACAAGCTTTTGTCCCGAAAGCTTTGCAAAACAAGTTATATGGCAGGTCTTCTGACTTACTCCCTTTCGGCGCCTTCCCATTCCGGATAGCAGGAACAGTGGCTGAGGATACCGAAAGTACTTAAAGAGCTTACAGCAGCGGGAACTGTTCAGGACTCACACCTGATTCCCTATTAAGCTAGCTAAAAAAACAGCTAACACCAATTAACTGATGCAAAAATAGGAAAGTTTATCTGATCATCACCCTTTAGTAAAATAAATAAATTGCAAGTTTTTAACAGTAAATTGTTAACGAAGCAGCAAATTGAAAGTCCGGTTTATTTAAAATTACTAATTTTACGGCACAAAATTGAAGTCCGACTATGAAACTGATACTAAAAATACATTTGTATTTCGCCCTAATATTTTTCTTTATTTTAGCAATAACAGCATGTTCACCGGCTAGGTCAAATCCAATTGCCGGCAGAACTGCGGGAAAGAATAAATCAAGTTTTAATCCTGTTAGTCAAAAAAGTCAGCCTGTTCCCAAAAAGTTTGTTATCAAGCGGGGAAGTAAAACCTACCTGGGACAGATCAATCCGAAATAAGAAACCTCAAAAAAAAATACAAAAAAGCAGCCCAACATTGAATTGAGCTGCTTTTTATGTTATAATGGGCTTGGATTACGATTCCTGCATAAATGGATATCGGAAATCGGTTGGCGGATTAAAATTCTCTTTAATCGTACGCGGAGAAACCCAACGTAGCAAATTAAGATAAGATCCTGATTTATCATTTGTTCCGGAGGCTCTGGCGCCACCAAAAGGCTGTTGGCCAACGACCGCACCCGTAGGTTTATCGTTGATGTAATAATTACCCGCAGCATTGGTTAATGCAATATTTGCTTCTTCAATGGCAAAACGATCCTTTGCAAAAACAGCGCCGGTAAGCGAGTAATGTGTAGTGGTATCAACAAGCTTTAGCGTTTCTTTCCAGTTTTTTGCGTCATAAACAAAAATTGTAAGTACGGGGCCAAAAAGCTCTTCATGCATTGTCACATAGTGAGGATCAGAAGTTAAAATAACCGTTGGCTCAATAAAATAGCCCTCAGATTTATCATAATTTCCGCCAAAGAGGATCGTTGCCTCTTTGTCCTGTTTCGCATTATCTATAAACATCGACAGCTTGTCGAAAGAAGCTTCATCAATTACAGCGCCCATAAAATTAGAAAAGTCTTCGATCGGCCCCATTTTAACCTGCTTCAAATCCTTCTCCATAAGTTGCCATACTTCCGGCCAGATATTCGAAGGAATATAAGCCCTGGATGCTGCAGAGCATTTTTGTCCCTGATATTCAAAAGCGCCTCTAATCAATGCCGTTGCGAGGGCTTTAACATCAGCTGTTTCATGAGCCATCACAAAATCTTTTCCGCCTGTTTCACCCACAATTTTTGGATAGGTATTGTGAACTGTAACATTGTCACCAATAGCTTTCCAGATTTTCGAAAAAACGGCCGTTGAGCCCGTATAATGGATACCTACAAAATCGGGATGTGCAGCAAGAATCTTACCTGCAACAGGCCCTGGCACAAAAATCAAATTAATAACCCCATCCGGTAATCCTGCTTCTTCAAAAATTTCCATAATTACCTTTGCCGAATAAATTTGTGTATTGGAAGGTTTCCATACCACTACATTACCCATCAATGCGGGTGCAGAAGGCAAATTTCCGGCGATTGCAGTAAAATTAAAAGGTGTCAAAGCATAAATAAATCCTTCCAATGGTCTGTATTCTATGCGATTCCATACACCGTGGTCTGAGATCGGTTGCTGATCATAAATTTGAGACATAAAGTGCACATTGTATCTTAAAAAATCAGCAAACTCGCATGCGGCATCAATCTCAGCCTGATGAACAGTTTTTGATTGCCCAAGCATGGTGGCAGCATTGATTTTCGCACGATAAGGACCTGAAATCAGATCGGCTGCTTTAAGAAAAATAGTGGCGCGATCTTCCCACTCCAGCGCTTGCCATTGCTGGCGTACTTTTAGCGCTGCCTCAATGGCTCTATTTACATGCTCACCATCGCCCTGGTAATAATAGCCCAAGGTGTGCGCTATATCGTGAGGAGGCGCAAGACGAAGCTTTTTTTCTGTTGTAACACGCTCTCCACCAATTACCATGGGCACTTCAATTTCTTCCGATCGCATTTGTGATAACATGCTTTTTACTTCGGCACGCTCAGGGCTTCCCGGAGCATAAGACTTAACTGTTTCGTTGTAAGGTTTGGGAACCTTATAAAATCCACTATACATATATTTTACAAGTATTTAAGGGTTAGTTTTAAGGCGTAAATCTGCTGCAAAGATACAAAAATACAGCTATTTAGAATCTTACTAAATTAGTGTTTCACGAATACGATACACTTAAGCCCAATAGCAGTTAACTGACTATTAAACGCATTTTTTGTAATTTTGTCCAAAATCAGCTCAAATCAATGTAAAATAGTGTTTACCAATATTTTACATTAGAAAAGCATAAAATACAAGAATTAGAAAGTAGAATTTAATGAACGTAAAAAGTAAACAAAAATTCAAACGACTTGATAAAATTGCCATTAGTGTGAAGTCGCACAGGCTTTTACGGCAGTTATTAGAGGAAAACCCCGAGATAGAAACCATTATGCTTGAAGCTGGTGACAAGGAGGAAGCATTGGAAGGGATGAGGCGTTGGATTTTACCATATTTCGATAAAAATCCGCATGCGATGGCTTATTACAGCGGAGAAATCACGGGCAGAGAAGCTTTCGACAAACTTAGCTGGTCTGATTATGGTGCCATAAGAATGATGGATTACATTAAGCATGCCGGTCGTATTTTCGAAGATCTGAACCTGCGCGGTGAACTTGTTGGCAGCAACCCGATAAAATACCTCTGGCTTGCCATAAAGTATGGAACCGGTGGTGCCAATAAACATTTTTTCTATGATACACTTATGCTTTTCAGGCAAATAAAAGGTATTCTGAAAAGAGAAATGCCCAGCAGAGAGCAACTTGAAACATGGATGAATCGGCATCCTTCGGGGCTTGAGGACGAGGTAATGAAAATAAGAAAGCATAACCGTGACCGCATCATAAAAGTCATTATTGAAAAAATGGATGAAGGCGAATTGAAAAGTCAGCGCTATCAATTTGAGGAAAATATGACTTTCGAGCAGAAATTTCTACGAGCCTGCAACTGGTGGAACGATATGAACTTTCATTTGAAATTTGCTGTCAGGTCGCCTAAAATGCTGAACGAAATGCTCAATAATTCACTGAGCACCAAAACAATGGAGATACTGCATGAAGCGCGAGATGCCGGAATTCCATTTTTCGTAAATCCGTATTACTTATCCCTGCTCAATGTTACAGAACCTAATTTTGCGATCGGTTCCGATCTAGCAATACGTGATTATGTGATCTACAGCAAACAGCTAATCAAAGAGTTTGGACAGATTGTTGCCTGGGAAAAAGAAGATCTTATGGAGCCAGGCAGACCAAATGCCGCCGGTTGGATTTTACCCACCATCCACAATTTGCACAGGCGCTATCCCGAAGTTGCCATTATGATACCCGATACGGTTGGACGTGCTTGCGGAGGACTATGTGTCAGTTGTCAACGCATGTACGATTTTCAAAGTGGTCATCTCAATTTTAATCTCGACAAACTGAAGCCGAAAGAAACCTGGCCGCAGAAACTTCAAAAACTGATGGATTATTTTGAAGAAGATACACAGTTGCGGGATATTTTGATTACAGGTGGTGATGCACTGATGAGCAGCGATAAATCCATGCAAACAATTTTAAATGCAGTTTATGAAATGGCAGCACGTAAAAAAGAGATTAATATCAAACTGCCCGAAGGGAAGAAAATTGCTGAAATTAGTCGGGTACGACTTGGAACACGTTTGCCCGTTTTTCTACCCCAACGCATTACTAACGAACTGATTGCTATACTGGCTGATTTTAAACAAAAAGGAACCACAGCCGGCATTAAACAATTTGTGATACAAACACATTTTGAAACTGCCATGGAGGTGACCCCGGAGGTAAAAAATGCCATTGAAATGTTGCTAAGTGCCGGCTGGATTGTAACGAACCAAATGGTTTTTACCGCCGCTGCCTCCCGCCGCGGTCATACCGCAAAATTGCGCAAAGTGCTTAATGATATCGGCGTGCTCACCTATTATACCTTCACGGTTAAAGGTTACAAAGAAAACAGCCACAATTTCGCCACAAACGAACGCGCAGTGCAGGAACAATTGGAGGAAAAGGAATTTGGTAAAATCGACAAACAATACAATAAAGCAATTAGCAGTTTTGCTCAAAATGCAGAGCTGATGGTCAAAAATATCGCACAGCTAAGAGCAGAAGCTGGTATTCCTTTTCTGGCTACTGATCGGAATGTATTAAACCTGCCAGGTGTAGGAAAGAGCTTAACATACAGAACGATAGGACTTTCGCGACATGGAAGAAGAATTTTAGAATTTGACCATGACAGCACCCGCAAACACAGCCCCATCATTCACGAAATGGGAAAAGTAGTGATCATCGAATCCAAATCAGTTGATGAATACCTGCATCAGCTGGAAGATATGGGCGAAGATAAGACTGAATATCAAAGCATTTTTGGCTATAGTATTGGCGAAACGGAGCCCTTGCAACATATTTATCAATATGAGGATTATCCGTTTGAAATTACTTCGGAATATACCAACCTGGAACTGAGCGAAACGTTTATGGATATGGCCGATTAAAAGCCTTCATGCAAAAATTACAGCAGTGATCAGTTTTTTTTAAAACTGAAATTAAGCTTACTTTTATGTACTTTTGATGAAGAATCCTGCACTGCTATGAATCTTTTTATTCGTCTGATTTTTACGGCAATAATATTTTTTTTGCTAAGCTCCTGCCATGTAGGCCGGTTTTTCTACTATAATTTTGCTGACGTAAATGACTTTCAAAAGTACCCGGCTCAGAAAATAGGCAGAGATTCAACTGCATCTCAAACAAGTTTTGTTAAAGCGCCGGAAGCGTTATTTGTGCAACAAAGCTTTGATGGCTACGCTGTTGCAACGTCATTGCATGATTACCTGGAAAACCATAAAACGCTGGCCTTTTTGTTCATCAGGAACGACACCATACGGCATGAATATTATTTTGATGACTATGATTCGATGGCCGTAATACCGGTCTTTTCGGTTGCCAAATCTTATATTTCAGCGCTTACCGGAATTGCCATAGATAAAGGTTTTTTTAATAGCATTAATGATTCCATCACCTTGTACATTCCGGAATTACGTGGCAAAGGACTGGAACAGATTAGTATAAAAAACTTACTCGAAATGCGTTCAGGCCTGGATTATCAGGAAAAGTATAACTCGCCCTTTGCTGACATGGCTAAGTATTATTATGGGAAAAATTTGGACAACTATGTGTCGAAAATTAAGTTGGCCGAAGAACCCGGATTAAGATATAATTATCAGAGTGTAAATACTTTACTTCTCGGAATAGCCCTTGAAAATGCTACTCAAAAAAGTCCTGCCCGGCTTCTTGAAGAATGGATTTGGCAAAAAACCGATATGGAGTTTGATGCTTCCTGGAGCGTTGACAGCAAAAAAAATAAACGTATCAAGGCTTTTTGCTGCATTAATTTGAGGGCACGCGACCTGGCAAAATTTGGCAAGTTATACCTCAACAATGGCAAATGGAAAGACGAACAAATAATTCCAAAAGCTTGGATAGCCGAAAGTTTACAGATTCAGACTGATTCACGGGATTCAGGAGGTTTCCCATACACCTATCACTGGCGCACCCTCGAAGATGGCAGTTTTTTTGCTAAAGGAATTTTAGGTCAGTACCTATACGTAAACCCTGAAAAACAAGTAATTATTGTAAGATTGGGAAAATCGGACGACAATATTAACTGGCCTGAACAATTTCAGAACATGCTCCGCGACATGTAAAATCAGGCACTCTAAATACAGTACATTTTCTTTACAGAAACCTTGGATTGTTGTTGTTGACACTTCAATAATTTATTAAAAATGAAATTACTGAAGAGCACTGAAATACTAAAGTCTCCCGATGAATTACGGGAGACTTTAGGTAAATTTTTAACAAAACAGCATCTTGGATCAATTTTGCATCATCTGCTGAAATCGCTGCATAAGTTCAGGATCACTTTGTATAATTGAAGCCAATTCCTGATAGCGTTCAAGAGTAAGGCCTTCTTTGCCAATTTTTTCCTGCATTTCAGCTTGCGCTTTTGTTTGAATCTGCTGTAGATCCTGACTTACAAGCTTCACTTTTTCCATTTCTTCTTTGGTTATATCAACTTCGGCATCAGGATTTTGACTTGCCATCTGAATCTCCTGATAACGCTCAACTTCCAATCCGGCATCAACCACTGCTTTGCCCATTTGCTGCTGGGCTTGCTGATTAACTACCTGAACAATTTGTATTGCGCCGGCAAACAGTTTAAGGGTTGAATCTGAAATTTGTTCTTTTTCCTGTTTAACAGGACTTTTTTGAGGGCTTTGAGGCTGAACCTGAGCCATCAGACCAATCACAATGAAGTTTAAACTTAAAGTTAAAATTGATAGTTTTCGCATAAATGTCATAAGTACCAAATTTTTGGGGTTAATAATTCAAGCATAATGCTTTAGTGGCAATATTACATAACATTAAACAATTACAAAAGCTGCCAAATACTAATTGCCCGTTAGAAATATTAATTCAACAATAAACAGCCACTTAATTTTTTGGTTATTAATATATTGAAGAAACATGTTAAAAAATTATAAGAATTGCTTCACTTCTATTTGGAAACAGCGAGAAATCAACTGTTTTAAAAAAATATTAGATCAAATAGGAGTAAATAACTAAATTTGCTTGCCATTGAGGTGGAACAACATAAAATAATAGCTATGAGCAACGTCATTAAATTCAATGTACTGATCGTTGATGATCGTCCTGAGAACCTACTCACTCTGGAGGGAATTCTTGATAATGAGAACCTTAACATAATAAAAGCAAACTCTGGTAACGAAGCACTGGGTATAATGCTTGAGCATAATATTTCGCTGGTACTGATGGATGTACAAATGCCTGGGATGGATGGATTTGAAGTAGCCGAAATTATGCGAAGCAGCGACAGAACCAAATACATTCCGATTATTTTTATTACGGCCATAAGCAAACAACGTCAGCACATCTTCAAAGGTTACGAATCAGGTGCCGTTGATTATCTTTATAAACCTCTTGATTTAGAGATACTTAAAAGCAAAATCAAAGCATTCATTGAATTTTTCCAGCACAAAAATGCACTTGAGGATAGTACGCGAAAGCTTAGCCAAACAATTTCAGAGCTAAACGAAGCGAAAAGAATTGCTGAAGAAGCAACAACAGCAAAGAGTGCATTTTTGGCAACTATGAGCCATGAAATAAGAACACCACTCAATGGTATTATCGGAATGGCCGAATTAGGTCTTATGGACGAAGAGATAAAGGCCTTGGAACGCGAGCGCCTGCTCGATATTAAAACATCCGGCGAATCGCTGCTCGAAATCATCAATGAAATACTTGATATTTCGAAAATTGAAGCTGACAAACTTGAATTGGAAGAAATTGAATTCAGCATAAGAGACCTTATTCAAAAAGTTGTTAACCTCTTGTCGATAAAAATATTTCAGGAAAAGCTCGAGTTTGTTTGTGAAATTGACCCCAACCTACCAGATATACTGATTGGCGACCCATTACGTATCAGACAAATCTTAATTAATTTGTTGAGCAATGCCGTAAAATTTACGGAAGAGGGAACAATTAGCATTGCTGTTAAAATGCTGGAACATATTGAGGAACAAATTACCCTGGAATTTTCCATAACAGACACTGGCATTGGCATCCCGGAAAAGAAACAAAATCAACTATTTGAATCCTATACACAAGCAGAAAAATCTACCACACGCACACATGGCGGCACCGGTTTAGGCCTTAACATTTCGCAGCGCCTTGTCAAATTAATGGGTGGAAAGATTAATGTTGAGAGCGAACTTGGACGAGGTAGCCGGTTTTTCTTTAAAATAAATATGGTTACTGGCACGCAAATAGAAAAACCATGGGAACTAAAGCTTAAAAAACCCAATAACGAATTTCGTGTGTTAGTTATTGATGATCATGAGAAATCAGCCAAAGTTATTACTAAACTACTTGATTATTGGGGCATTAAACACACTTATGCCAGCGATTGTAAAAAGTGTTTTGACCTGCTAGCCGAGGAGAAATATGACCTGATTCTTATAGATTATTACCTGAAGACAAAAAATGGTGTAGAGGTTGCTGAAGAAATTAAACAGCTTTTGGGAAATAAACCGCAACCCGCCTTTATTTTGTTATCGCCATCAAAAGCCAGCATCGAAATTCTGAAGTTAAAGAAAGCACAGAAATATGAGTTTCTCACCAAGCCAGTACTTCAAAACGATTTGCGACATTTGCTTATCGCGCTATTCGGTTCCAAAGAACAAATTCAGCAACAACAGAAAAAACTAACTCCTGCCGAACCCATAACTCCGGATAAAGTACTTCAAATACTTGTTGCCGAAGATCAAATCATCAACCGAAAAATTGTTGTGCAGCTTCTGGAAAAGAAGGGATGGAAGGTATTGGCTGTTGAAAATGGGAAACTGGCTTTTGAAGCAGTCCAGGAAAAGAATTACGATATCATATTAATGGACGTTCAGATGCCTGAAATGGATGGCTTTGATGCTACACGAAGTATCAGGAAGTTTGAAAAAGACAAGGATTTTCACACACCTATTGTAGCAATGACCGCTCATGCCATGAAAGGCGACCGCGAGAAATGCCTTGCCGCCGGAATGGATTATTACATTACTAAACCCGTAAATCCAAACGAATTATACAATACCATCGAAAAATTCGCACATATCCCACAGGACAATAAGTAATAACAGACTGACTGAAAACACCCTATGGAAAATCTGGACTACAATAAAGCAACTACCTGGGAAAAAATCAAATATTCTTTTCGTTCCTGGCGTTATATTGGAGTAGGCAAATCGCTGCTCCTCTGGTTTCTAACCATTTCAATTGTCCCTTTAGCTTCTATCAGTTTTATAAATTTTTTAAACGCCTATCATGGCCTTACCATTGTAGCCGAGAAGTCGCTCAATACGACCTCGCAATTAAGGGTAGCCTATATCAATACTTTTTTTAATGAAATTGTAGATTTTCTGGAGCTGAACAGCAGACAAAATGTCGATATCAACTTTATTGTTGAGCTTGATTCCACCTGGCAAAAAAGCAACCTGGACTTAAAAGAGTTTACCAAAACAACGCAATGGGATCAGATAACAGCCGAACATCGCGATGAGTTTAAAGACCTGGCCAAAAAAAATGGCTACCATGATGTTTATTTTATGGATTTCAAAGGCAATATCCTTTTTAGTTTGCGCGAGGAAACCGATTTGGGCACTAATTTATTTACCGGACCATACCGCTTTACGCATTTTGCTGACGCAGCACGCAAAGCCATTGAAACCAACAGCCTGCGATTTTCCGATCTGGAATTTTATGAACCTTCATTCAATGCGCTTACCGGACATTTTGTGCAGCCTGTCAGTAACAATAGCGGAGAATTGATTGGCTTGATAGCCTTACAGGTGACCATGGATCGCATCAATAATATTATCCAGCAGGATGCCGGATATGGCGAAACCGGGCAAGCCTATATCGTTGGCAATGATCGGCTCTTACGGTCTTCAATGCGTTTTGGCATTGAAGCTGAGATTATGGAAACAAAAATTAACAATCAAAAAGTTACTGATTGGTTGTTTTACCTGCAGAACAGGCATAATCCGCAGGTACTAAAGGAAAATGAGCTCGACATAGAAAAAGTTTCTACCTACGATTCTGACCAAAGCGGCAGGTATGTTTTGGGCATTTATCGCAATCTTTCGGCCCTCGAACCGATGGGAGTGAACTGGACTTTGATCGAGGAAATAGATCATAGCGAAGCCTTTGCTTACGCCCGCAAACTTTCCGACATCGTTAAATTGTCCTTTATCATTACCATAGTGCTTGTTTTCTTTACTTCAATACTTGTTACACGTTGGTTTGTTAATCCCATCAAACAGCTGTCGTCATGGGCAAAGGAGGTTGCTGTTGGTGAAGTAACCAGTAAGCAGATTAAAGCACCAAAAAACGAAATCGGAGAAATGGTTGATACCTTTAACAGGTTGATTCATGCGCTGCAAACCTATGCCGATGTTGCTAAAATGATGGCCAAAGGCGATTATACTGAAAAAGTTGAAATCCGCAGCGAAAACGACTTACTGGGAACCTCGATGAACCAAATGGTGGAAAGTTTTCGCCAGGTAGTTGATCAGGCAAACCGCATAGCACAAGGTGATTACAGCGTTACCGTTGTACCAAGAAGCGACAAGGATACTTTGAATGTTGCTTTGTACAAAATGACACGCACGCTGGAAGAAAACGCGAAACAGAACAAAGAACAAAACTGGCTTAAAAGCGGCATCAACGAATTAGATTCTGGTCTTAGTGGGCAGCCTGACACCCTCATACTTGCGCAGTCAATCATTGATTTTACCAGCAGGTACCTGCAGACGCAGCTTGGCTTGATATATATTTATGAGGAGCAAGCGGAAGAATTTATTTTAAAAGCCAGTTTTGCCGCCGACAAACGGAATAACAAGATCAAACAAAGCTTCAAAACCGGAGAAGGGCTTATAGGACAGGTAGCTAAAGATCAAAAAATGATCTTACTTAATGAAAACACAGAACAGCAAGCCATTGAAATTGGAGAAGGCACACTGCAACCCAAGCAATACATCCTGTTCCCTTTAGTTCATGAAGGCAAAACTTTAGGGGTGCTTGAATATGCTACCATAAGTCCTTTTGATGAATTAAAGATCACTTTCCTTGAATTGTCGGGAGTAAATATGGCTATTGCAATCAAAACAGTAATGGCAGCTGAAACCGTCAAAAAATTGCTGGAACAAACTCAAAATCAAGCCAACGAGCTGGCAGTGCAACAGGAAGAATTGCGTCAGGCAAACGAAGAGCTGCAAGAGCAAACCAATGCCCTTAAGATTTCTGAGGAAAGCCTGCAGACCCAACAGGAAGAACTAAAAGTAACCAACGAAGAACTCGAAGAGCGCACAAAAGCCCTCAAATTACAACGCGATGCCATAAAGCACAAAAATACTGAGCTTGAAACCGCACGAAAAGAAATCGAACAAAAAGCCCGTGATCTGGAGCAAGCATCACAGTACAAATCTGAGTTTTTGGCCAATATGTCGCATGAACTGCGCACGCCGCTGAACAGTATTTTAGTGCTTTCGCAATTGCTGGCCGAAAACAAAAAAGAGCACCTCGACGGGAAGGAGCTGGAATACGCACGTACCATCAATGGTTCAGGAAGTGATTTGCTCGAATTGATCAACGAAATTCTTGACCTGAGCAAGGTAGAATCAGGAAAGATCGAACTCTTTATCGAAAATCTTTACCTCGATGATCTTGCCCTCTTCATCAAAAAGAGTTTTGGTCCTGTTGCAGACAAAAAAGGCCTCGAACTCTTTGTAAATATAGCCAATGACTTGCCTAAACATATCAGAACTGATGTACAACGCTTCCATCAGATTATTAAAAACCTCTATTCCAACGCGATAAAGTTTACGCATGAAGGAAGTATTTCACTCAATATTTTTCATCCCGCCAAAGACTTTAACTTCAAACACGACCACCTCAGCAGCCAAAACAGTGTTGCTTTTTCTGTTACCGATACTGGAATTGGTATCCCAACAGACAAACTACAGCTCATTTTTGAAGCCTTTAAGCAAGCTGATGGAACAACAAGTCGCAAATATGGAGGAACAGGCCTTGGCTTGAGTATTTCGAAAGGTTTTTCAGAAATCCTTGGAGGCGAGATAAAAGTAGAAAGCAAAGTAGGTGAAGGAACTACTTTTACGGTTATTCTACCAATTGAATATACCGCAAAAGAAACAGTTGATACAGACGAAATGCAGTCGGAAGAAGCTGAAAAGCCGCAACAAATAGACAATTCTGAAAGTACGCCTTCCATTGAGCCAACCGATTCTGGTCAAACTAACAAGGATGAAGCCAAGCAATTAAAATCCTTGGAAGGAACCAACGACGACAGAAATTCGATCATGGAAGGCGATATGGTTTTATTAATTATTGATGATGATAAGAACTTTACCCGCCTGCTTTATGAACTGGCCCACGAACATCGTTTTAAATGCCTGATAGCGCACGATGGTGAATCGGGATTGCATTATGCTGATTATTACCTGCCCCATGCAATTATTCTGGATATTGGATTGCCGGGGATTGATGGCTATGAGGTGATGACACGACTCAAACAGAATTCACGCACACGACATATTCCGGTTCACTATGTTTCGGCAGCAGACAAATCAATAGAGCACCTCAAGCAAGGCGCAATTGGCTATTTAAGCAAGCCTGTGAGCAAAGAAACGCTTGATGAGGCTTTTTCCAAAATTGAAAAAATTATTTCCAATCCCCTAAAACGACTAATAATCGTAGAAGACGAGGAAAGCATGCGCATTAGCATTGCCAATTTAATGAAAAGTGAAAACATAGAAATACTGACAGTTGATTCTGGTGAGGAAGCACTTGAAAAGATTTCTAAGCAGCGATTCGACTGTATGATCCTGGATCTTGGTTTAAAGAATATGTCAGGATTTGAATTGCTCGAAGCCATCAAAGCGAATCCTGAGACCCAACATCTGCCTGTTGTTGTTTACACTGCTCAGGATTTAAGCCGTGAAGAAGACTTAATGCTTCAGCAGTATGCCAATAGCATCGTTCTTAAAGGAGCAAGATCATTCGAGCGGCTACTTTCAGAAACAACGCTGTTTTTGCATCAGGTACAAGCCGGATTATCGCAGAAGAAGCAGGAGATGCTTCGTAAAATTCAGCCACGCGAAGATGTGTTAAGCGGCAAAACCGTATTAATCGTTGATGATGATATGCGCAATGTATTTGCCCTTACCAGTGTTTTAGAAAACTATGAGATCAATGTAATTTTTGCAAAAAACGGGCGGGAAGGAATTGAAAAGCTTAAAGCAAATAAAGCCGTTAATCTCGTGCTAATGGACATTATGATGCCCGAAATGGATGGTTATGAGGCGATGAAACAAATCCGAAAAGAAAAAAAATACCAGAAACTGCCAATTATCGCCCTCACTGCCAAAGCAATGAAAGATGATCGTGAGAAATGTCTTGCAGCCGGCGCTAATGAATATCTTTCAAAACCTGTGGATGCGACTAAACTCATCTCCATATTAAGGGTATGGCTTTATAATTAGTGATTTCACTTAAAATCAGTTAGCTGCTTATGCAGAATAATCATGAAGAAGACGTTACTTCACAAATTGAGTTGGAGTTATTGCTTGAGGCAATTTTCAGACAATACGGCTACGACTTCAGAAATTACAGCAGAGCACATGTAAAACGCAGATTGTATAATCGCCTGAGGCAACATGAGCTGGCATCTTTTTCTCAATTGCAACATGCAATCCTATATGATGTTACTGTTTTTCATGAAGTGCTTCGCGATTTGTCGATTAATGTAACGGAGATGTTTCGCGATCCTGCGTTTTATGCCAGTCTTCGAGCTGAAGTTATTCCAATTTTAAAAACCTACCCCTATATAAAAATCTGGCATGCAGGCTGTGCAACCGGCGAAGAGGTTTATTCCTTTGCAATTCTACTCATGGAAGAAGGGCTTTACGAACGATCGCAGATCTATGCAACTGATTTTAATACGGATGTATTAGAAACCGCGCAAAAAGGTATTTATCCAACCTCACGCATGAAGGAGTACACCTTAAACTACCAGGCTGCAGGCGGAAAAGAATCGTTCAGCAAGTATTATACTGCACGTTATGATGCTGCATTGTTTGACCCGGAATTAAAAAAAAATATCGTTTTTGCTGAGCACAATCTCGTGACTGATAGCGTATTTTCAGAAGTAAACCTGATCATCTGCCGCAACGTGCTGATCTATTTCAACCGCAGCTTACAAAACAAAGTCATGGAGCTTTTTGCCGAAAGTTTGATAAAAGGTGGTTTCTTAGGGCTTGGAACCAAAGAAAATATCATGTTTTCACCCGTCGAAAGCTTATTTAAAGTACTTGATGCTGAGCAAAAAATTTATCAAAAAAAATTCGTCTAAGCATGAATTACCATGCCATTGTAATCGGTTCATCAGCCGGTGGTTTACAAGCGCTTAAAACCATCATCAGTGGTCTTTCACCACACTTTAAAATCCCGATCATCATATGCCAGCATAGGAGTCCTTATTCTGATAGTTTTATGGTTCAGTTTCTAAATGAACTAACGCCTCTTTTGGTAAAGGAAGCTGATGAAAAAGAGCTAATAACCGAAAGGCATATTTATTTGGCTCCTCCAAATTTTCATTTATTGGTTGAAGAAGACTTTAGCCTTAGCCTCACCGTTGAAGAGAAGGTTAATTTTGCGCGTCCTTCAATTGACGTACTTTTTGAAACGGCTGCCGAAGCTTATCAGCATCATTTGATAGGAGTAATTCTCACGGGTGCTAATCACGACGGTGCAAAAGGAATGATGTATATTCAAAAAAAAGGAGGCTTAACAATTGCACAAAACCCGGCAACAGCAGAAGTGCCCATAATGCCCCAAACAGCCATCAGCAGTGGCTGCATCGATTATGTTGTTAACCTGGAAGAAATTGCTGAATTGCTCAATAAACTTTGTAAAACTTAAGGCACTATAAGTTTGTATTCACTCAACTAACTATATTTTAGCAGTTTGATTAGATTTTAAAAAAAGCGATGTATGAATGTCTGTTAAATAAGCTCTCGGAAAACAGTAAGATAATTAAAACTCAAGATCAATAAAAATGGGTAAGTGGTCGCTAAACCCTCCCTGATATCTGGGACCGATATAGGTTCGGTATAATTTATTTCCTAAATAACGTTCATCCTCAACAAATAAAAACGGTGCAGTAAAAATGCTTGCAGAGGCTTTTATGTAACGAAAACCATTGTGCGCATTATAAAGTGGCTGCGAAACTATTAACATATCGAAAACCTGCCAGTCGTATTGATACTTGAGTGTCCCCATATGGCCCAGCTCTTGTCCTGCGGCAAAAAGATTTATCAAATCATCAGAATTATCAATGGCTTCGATTGGCATGGCTCTTAAGCCCTTTGTTATACTAGCTTCTTCAGGGGTGTCGTTAAAATCACCCATAATCACGATTTTGGCTTTTGAATTAAACTGCTGCTGAATAGAATCTACATGACGGCGCAACCGCTCAGCCGCAAGCATTCTTAGAGGTTTAGTCGCCAGTTCGCCTCCCCAGCGCGAAGGCCAATGATTGATGTAAACATGAAGCGTATCTATCCCATCAACTAAAAAGGAAGCATACAACATATCCCGCGACCTAAACCTGTCATTTTCGGGATCAATCAATGCTATTGGCTGACTATTAATCAGGCGAAACTGATCAGTGAGGTAGATCAAGCCCACATCAATACCCCGACGATCGGGCGAAGGATAATTGATGTATTGATAGTTAAATCGTTTTAGAGGCGTGTAATAAATCAAGTCCTTAAGCACAAAGTCATTCTCTATTTCGCACAAACCAAGAATTCCAAGAGGCTTTCCCTCCCCCATCGCCATGATTGTTTTGTAAATATTGGTTTGCTTTTTCTTATAACGGAAATAATTCCACCGCTGCTCTCCCTGTTCCGTAAACTCATTGTATTCCCGGGTAGAATCAACGAAAGGATCAAAAAAATTTTCAACATTATAAAAACCTATTCTTATCTGATTGCTATTCTGTGATTTAACTTCAAGGTCCAGATTAATTATGAAAAATAACAATAGAATTAATCTTAAAAAAAGTGACCAAATTTTACCTTTAGTATGTGTGCAATACATCATAAACAATAAATTTTCTGTAAAAATAACTAATTCAAGCAGGCTTTTAGTAAGTTTGTACTAATAAAAGCGAAAAAACATTATGTTAACTTTCTTTTTTTTTAACTTTTTTTCTCTTTGATTTACAGCAATTTAAGGTCATTTTTAGGGGTTTTTATAAAAAGTAGGTGATTAGATTTTGTAATTTTTGGCACATATGAGTGAAGAGGAAGACAAATATAGTTCTGATGAAATACTGTTTGGAATAAAAAATCACGACCGCGCGATTTTACAATATGTATATGACACTTACTTTGACAAGGTTCGTATCTATGTTGACAAACGCAAGGGATCGGAGAATGATGCCTGGGATATTTTCCAGGACGCGATGGGCGTGTTTTATGATTATTCTCAAAAACAGGATTTTGTTTTGAAAGTTTCTTTTCAGGCGTTCTTTTTTACGATTATTCGCTTTGTTTGGTACGACCATGCAAAGAATAGGAGATCAGCACAATCAGTTGTTCAATTCGACATGGATACGCTTCCGTTGGAAGACGATGAAATGCTAAGAGAAATGTTAAGAAATCAGATAATCAGTAAACTGGCTCGAAAACATCTCGCGAAATTGAAAAAATCCTGTGTATTGCTTATCAAATATTCCAGTATGGGGATAGCAACAGACCTTATAGCAAAAAAATTGAACTACCACTCTACTCAGGCTGTTTACAACCAAAAGCGAAAATGTTTAAGAAAATTAATTAAAGAGATCATGGATGATCCAGCTTACAAAAATCTATCCGATTATGAAAGACCTTGAAAAATTTGAAAAGTATATCAAAGGTGAACTTGAAGAAGGAGACCTTTGGGAATTTCGAAAATCATTGGAAGAAGATACTATCTTTGCAAAGCAATTTGAGCTTTACAAAGCTATTCATCAAGAAACCCAAACTAATAAAAAGCAACTTTTTATGGAATCGCTGAATTCAATTCATGAAGCGCAAAATCCAGCAAAAAAAGTACGTCAGCTTCCCCTCAGGCGTATTTATGCGGTCGCAGCAAGCCTTATTATTCTTGTTGCCGCAGGCATTGGATTGCTTACCATGCAAACACAAAACAGCAATATAAAGCTGTATGATGCCTATTTCCAAACCGAATCAGCTGCTTTTAATGTACGTTCGGCAAGCCATTCAATGGAACAGCCAGTTATGGATGGAATGCAGTTGTATGAATTGCACAATTACGATGCCGCCATCGAAATGTTTAACAAAGCCCCTAATAACTTAATGGGCAGGCTATACAGCGGCTTGTCGTTAATGGAGCTTGGAGAATACGACGATGCCATTGAAAAGTTTAATGTTATTGTGAAACACAACGACAACCTGTTTATCGATCAGGCAGAATGGTACATCAGCTTATGCTATCTAAGAACAGGTGAAAGACGCAAGGCTATTGAAAATTTCAAGCGCATTGCTGCTGATAACGGTGTTTACCGGACTAAATCATTAAAAATCCTCAATGAATTGAAAGTGGAATAACTTTCAACTTGGTTGATTATCTATAAAATCAACATCTCTCAAAGCGCAAGTATCCGGGGAGCTTTTACTTGCGCTTTTTTTATGTCCTTTTTTTAGACTGTTTTCTAAAAACCAGAAAAACAACCACCATCACAAGGATAAAAGCCGACAGGAATAAAATCATATAACGATTTGACCCACTGAGGCTAAGTGGCTCTGTATCTCCAATTATAACATAAGAAGCCCAGAAATAAGGGTGTGCTTTAAGTTGATTTGCCTGTTGCAGGAATTCAATTTTTGCTTTTTGCATGGCCATGTCTTTTTCCATGCCCTGACTTAAATACTCATAAAAGCGCTCCATAAGCCATGCTCCGGTTTGATCATGAACTTCCCAATTCGTCATAACGATCGAAGGCACCCCTGAATGGATAAAGCCACGCGTTAGACTCATTATACCTTCGCCCTGACGCAATTTACCAGAACCGGTATTGCATGCGCTTAAAACAGCCATGGAGGCGTTTAGTCGCAAACCAAACAATTCATACGTTCCCAAAGAATAATAATCAAGACTATCTCCAATTTGTTGAAAAATAAGTCTTGAATACATGGGGTTTTCGTCATCAATAACAGTATGCATGGCCAAATGCAAAACACTATAAGCACTTGCATCTTTCAAAAAGCGGGTTTTAGTCGCCTCCTCTCCCATTGCTAAGGTTCCGTCTATTTTTTTCAAAACCGCCTCTGATTCTGTTTGTGCAAAAGGCAGTTCGCTAAGTTCAAAACTTTGGTTGCCTTCCCTTTTAACAGTTTTGAAATTGCTATAATCAGGCACCATAGCCAATAATTTTCCGTTTCCTGATCTTTTTTCGGTAACCTTGTCGAAACCTAAGGTAGCGGAGTATAAATAAGATATAGCATAATCATAAATCAGGTAATCAAGCGACCGGTAATCAATTCGTCCCTGTTCTTTACCATTATTTACAATCAACAGCTCGAAGGGTAAGTATCCCAATCTGCCATCAGGAATAACAACAAGTTTTTTATGATGGATAAACGGAATTAAATCAGCCAGTAGCGCATTGTACAAGTTGTGTGCACTATGTTTATATGCCATGAAATCAGCACCAGAATGCTGCGAAAAATCCGTTTGGAGTTGCTTGAGCAGCCCATCGGTCAACTGTAAAATTGTATCTGAACTTATTAATTTTACCAAATGTTTTTCGTCCTGATCTGCGACAATTGCATAAGCTTCCTCATCTCCCAAAACATAGGCAATCATTGTTTCGTTGGCCTGCAAATTTTGCTGAATATCAGGAAGTGACAGCACATCTGTATTAAAAGCAAGCCTGTTGTAATCGGAATAATTTGCTTGAATAAAAGTTACCAGCTGATCGATATCCTGCATGAGTTGCAACTGTCTTTTTTCAAGAAAAGCTACCCGAAAATTATTGGGAAAACTCTTCTGCTGCTCTTCATAAATTAGCTTTTGAATAAGTGACAGGTCTTCGCGCAACGCAAATTCTCTATTCGCAATTGAATCATTAATTCCGGAAAGTTGCATGGCTTCCGACTTTCTGATCGAGGAAAGCAAAACTGATGCCCTGCTTTTCTCGGCATAATAAAAAGCCTTATCCACGTATTCATCTTCTTCAGTAATTTTATGCAATTTTTCAGCCACAACGATTGCTTCATAAAGCTTTGAGCGCACGTCTTTATTTAATATCATTCTGCTTTCATCGGTGATAAAAAGTCCGATCTGATCAAAAAGTATGGCGGCTTTATCAAAGTAAGCCATACTTTTTAACAAATTTTCCTGATCAGGTTGATGATCATACCATTGGTTGTAAAGCGAGCCCCACCAAAAATAAACATCAACCAACCGAATATTTATCAAGCTGTTAGAACCTGAAACATCTGTGTTAGCACTTGATGAATTAATTAATAAATTTGATTCTGCTGCAGTAATAAACTCCAATGCGGCTTCGAATTCAGCTAAATACACTTTACAAATAGCTTGTTTTAACAGCACATCCGCAAGTTCTGTGTCGCCTTTTCCAAAAATCTGCTCAAAAATCCGGTTTGAAAACCCATAATGTTCAAAAGCATCCCGGTATGCAGCATGCTGCATATAAAAATCTGCCAGAATAACATGGGAATTGGCTGTTTCAAAATGATTATCGCCCAATTCCTTAGAAGATACCGTTATGGCCTGCTGAAAATAAAAGACAGCTCGGTCTTCTTCGCCAAGCCCTGCCAGTGAGCGGGCTAATCCCCTCATAAGTTGTACCTTAGTTATTGGGCTCTTTGCCTTTTCAAGGGCTTCCGCAGAGATTTGCCTGGCTTTCTCAAAATTTCCCAATTGATTATAAATATTTGCTAAGTTATTAGCAACAGTAACATTTAATGCGTGACTCGGCTCATAAATTCTTTTATAAATTTGGTGCGCATTTAAATAATAAACTAAAGCCTTTTCAAAATCATTACGTAATTGCAAATAACTACCAATATTTACTTGTAAATGCCCCCACCAAATATCATCGTCCATGGCATGTTTATTCATAATATTTTCAGCCTTTTTATAATAGCTGTATGCATTATTCATATCTCCAACCATACTTAAAATTCTTCCATAATTGATATAGAACCCACTCATTATAGGGTCATCATCAGGGAATAACTTTTCACGAATTTCTTTTGATTCTGTTAAATAAATGAAAGCACTATCAAATTCACCCTTATAAGAGTGCAAAATGGCAATATTTTGATATATGTCTGCTAAATCTATATTAAACACATCTTCATCAAGTGCTATTTGCAATGCTCTATGGTAATTATCTAAGGCTTGCTTCTGATTACCTAGATAATAACAGGTTATGCCTTTAAAATTAAGTACCTTGATTAATCTTATTGAAAACGAACCATACATCCCTTCAATCATGGAAATTGCAGAATCAAATAATGGAAGCGCTTCCAAATATTTACCATTATTTGTGAAGATTTTTGCTTTCAAATGCAACAGTTCATAATTAATAGTTGAATCAGTGAACTCACTTTCCACCGAAATTCTTTCTGCCTGATGAACTATATTTAATGCCAAATCAATGTAGCTACTAAGTCTGTATTCTTCACCAAGTAACAACATAATTTTAAGGGTGCTATCCGTATCATCAGATAACTCAAGAGCCTTTTTAAAAAACAAGATAGCACTGTCAGGCTTGGAAGCGTTGCTATACAGCAGGGCTTTATTTTTTAAGGAAGTGCTGTTCCAGCTATCATCAGCCTGAAATAGCTTGGAAGCTACTGATTGATAGCTACAATGCACTAAAAAAACAAAAAAAACGAAGAAACGATAATTCACAAGCATTCCCATGGGCTTAATGCCACGAAAATACTAAAATTTGGGAAGGGTTTTGCATTCTGATTAGCATTTCACAAAAAAAAGGTGGAAGAAGCACAATACCCCTCCCACCTTATTGAGTGCTAAACTATTAACCTATTGGATAAGCAGTTTGTGTTTAGCTATTATTTGTTTGTTTTTCATTTCGATGAGTAAAACCTGATAAGTGCCGGCAGGAATTCCCGCCAATGAAATTTGTTTTGTTTGAAGACCTTCAGCAGCATCAAATTGCATTTTAGTGATTAACTGTCCACCAGCATTAAACAGCTGTAATTCAAGTTCGGCTGCCTCTTTAAGTTCAAAAGAAAGCCGGGTTTCGTTGACTGCCGGATTAGGATAAATTGAATTGGTTAAGAATACATCAGCACGTTTTAAGCCGGGCATTTCAAAACTCAAATAATCCATTTTGTTACCATTTGCGTCCAGGATATGACTTTGCGGTTTAATTTCAAAAATTATCCCATTTTCCGGCAAATCGTTACTTAACAACCGAAGCTTAAAAGTAGCCAGTTTATCAGTTGGCAGATTTTCGGCATCAAGCTGTGTATCTAACCAACTCATTCTAATTTCGTTACTTTCGATAAGCAACTGTGCATCTTGTCCGGTTGGAACAACATCAATTACTTCTACAAGTTCCGGATCAAAAGAAAGTACAAGACCGTAGCCCATAAATTGTTGGTTGAATCCATTCAAATTCAAAGGCAATTCGATGATGTCTCCAACGACAACTTCGCTGTATTCAGCAGCAGCTATTTGATAGCTATTTGCCATATCACGACCTGTTGGAACTAAAACTCCTTCTGAATCTCCGGTTCTGCTTCCTCCAATGGTAGTAGCGCCATCTCTGGTAAAGGTGCTCACCTCAACATCTTCAAACACCCACTCGCCGGCAGGAAATGGTTGACCCATCACAAAATACTGCACAAGAATGAAGTTAAAGTCAGCCATATTGACTTGTCCGTTAGCTGTTACATCCATTGCTAACACCTGTATCGGCGTAAAATCGGTGAGGCCGATTATGTAAAACAATACATTTAATGCATCATTTATTCCAATATCACCGCCTTCGAGCGTTGTTTCAAATCCAACCTCATATACACCATCAGGAACATCGGCAAAAGCGAAATAGCCATTGTCATCCGTAGTTGCTACTCCGGCAATATTACCTGATCCATCATAAAGCGTTGCTTCAACCTCTGGAATCGGATACTCCGGATTTTGATGATACAGCAGTGTACCATCAATGTAATTCTGGCCAAATAATAGCACAGTACTTAAACTTAATGCTATAAAAAATAATACTCTTTTCATAATTATTTTTTTAGAAATTTAAAAGAACTACCACATCCTTTCACTACATATATGTCATTAAACAGTAAAAACGCATCATTTTTTTTTAAAAAAGTTCTATTTTTTTTTGAATGCGATTCTATTTATTTATTTTTCAGTAGTTTATGAAACAAAATAAAAAGTAAATACTTAAGTTTTTGCTTCAACATTATGTTAACTTTCTAATGATTTTAACTTATACTAAGTGCTAATCAACCTCAAAGTTACTGTAAATTTACTAAAAAAAATCTACTTCACGAAAGATTATTGATAATATTATCAACTTAAATCAAGCTATCCACCATAAAATTAGATTTCCGGAAAGATATTTTGAGCAAAAGAAAAGTAATCAAAATGGAAGAAGCATGTACCTTTGTAGTAAATTCTACTACGCTAACTATTTGTAAACTGATTACTTTTTTAAAGGCCCTAACAAATGATATCAAAAAAAATCCTGTTGCTATTTCTTATATTTTATTCATTTTCAGCTATTTCCCAAGTAAAAATCAGCATTCATGTCGATCAGGCAACTGACAGCGTGTACTACCTGACGCGCTATTATGGGGATAAGTTTCAATTGGTGGATACCACTTTTACGGACAATGAATGGATTACTTTCGAAGGTGACACAAACCATCCTGCTGGAATCTATCTGCTTGTGGATTCAAAAAAGAACCGTCTTATGGAATTTTTGCTCGAAGAGGATCAGCAATTCGAAATCTATTCTGCACAAGCTGAAAACGGCAATCAGCTTCGGTGTGAAGGCAGTATAATGACTGACTTTTTCTTTGAACAAATGCACCAAACAAATCTAATTTATTCCAGGATACAGGAACAGGCTAAAACCGAGGATTCCAGGCCAAAAATAGATTCACTGCTCAACGAACTTAAGGCCATTAAAAGCGAAATAATTGAGCAATATCCCGACAGTCTGCTCTCAAAAATATTACTCGCGATGAACGAGCCTGAAGTTCCAGCAACTCTCAAACAAGATCAAAAGGCTGCTTATTACTATTACAAAAACCATTTCTGGGATGATATCGATCTTTCGGATGATCGTTTGCTGCGAACGCCATTAATTTATAATAAGCTGGATCAATATTTTGAACAACTCGTCCCGCAAGTTTCTGACTCTATTGCTATGGAAATTGATAGCCTTATTGAGCAAACCAACGGCAATAAAAAAGTAAGGGATTATTTAATTTGGCATTTTACGGATCAGTACCAAAACCCAAAAATAATGGGTTTAGACAAGGTATTTATCCACATGGCAGATACTTATTTCTCACAACTGGAAATTACCAATACCTCGGAATCTGTTCGTGAGAAAATCCTTAGCCGTGCAGATCAAATTCGTAACTTAACATTGGGTTCGCCGGCTCCTAATTTATGGCTTGTTGATACCACCGATTCTTTCCGGACATTTAAAGATATCACCACGGATTATCTTGTGCTGTTTTTTTGGGATCATGAATGTGGCGTCTGCAAAAAAGAGCTGAAGGTGCTTCAGGAATTGTACCACGCATCGGATAGCCTTTTTGAAGTCTTTGCTATTTCGGCTAATGCTGATTTCCCGGCATGGAAAAACTATATTCGGGAACACAAGCTTGATTGGGTAAATGTGAATGGCATGAAAAGCATGACTGATGATTTTCATGACTTATACGATATCTATGGCACTCCTGTTATTTATGTACTTGACAGTAAGCGAAATATCATTGCCAAGCGCATCAAAGCAGAGCAAATTTCGCTTGTAATTGCACATGATCAGAAAATAAAATGATTCAATTACCGGATTAATACCACCTAAAAAGGCAATTAAAGTCCCAGATAAAAATCTTGCAATAAATCCTTATACTGCTTTGTAAAGCTCCCATCTAAATTACGGATAGTAAAGGTTTTAGTGTCCGGCTCAGGTACTGAGTTAAAAGAAAAAAGCAGGTTTAATCTGTTAGGCTGACGTCCTTCAACAGCTATAATCAAAAGTTTTTCTTTAAGGAAAAGTCCAGCTGCATTAGCAGAATTAATAAAACTAACGCCTTCATTATAAGGTAGTACCAGCGCAAGACTTCCTTCTGGGTTTAAGCTTTTTTTTGCACTATTCAGGATGTCATCAAAACTTAAGCTATCCGTATGTCGTGCCTGATTTCTTCTGGGCTGCTCTCCTTTAAAACTATTGGTAAAAAATGGCGGATTAGATATGATCAAATCATATTTTTTATTGGGAAAAACATCAACAAAACGCCTTATATCCATTTCATAAACCTGCAACTGCCGATGCCATTGCGAGCAAGAAAAATTATACGCTGCTTCCTTTGCTGAGGACGCATCCATTTCAACAGCATCCACCTGATTTACTGACCGCTGAGCAAGCATTAAGGGTAAAATTCCACACCCTGTTCCAATGTCAAGCGCATCTGACACTTTCTCAACAGAAACCCATGAACCCAGCAGTACCGCATCGGTTCCCACTTTCATGGTCGATTGGTGATGAAACAAGCTAAAATGCTTGAAATGAAAGGGTCTGCTACTCATCAGCTATTCAGGTACAAATCTATTAGGCCTTCAGGGGCACGGATGTAGATCGTTTTGTTTGGCTTGTCTACTTTTTTAATTATCTCATCCTGAATGGGAATTAAAATTTCCTTATCGCCTTTAAACAGTTGAAAAAGCGCCTGATTCGGATATTCCAAAACCTGTGTTAATTCGCCGATTAATCCAGCTACTTCATCAATAATCAGATAGCCGGGAACTTCATGATAATAAAACTGATTCTCATTGAGTTCTGGCAACAAATCCAGGGGCAGGAAAATTTCTTTACCCGAAAAGGTCAACGCCTGTTCATGTGAATCAATGCCATCAAGTGCCACATAAGCTTTATCTCCCAGAATTTTGAACGACTCAATAAAATAAGGCACCAGCTTGTTGTTCACTTCCATCAGTATATATTCCAGCCGGCGATAAGCTTCGGGATCATCAGCATCAACACGAATACTGATTTCGCCTTTAATCCCGTGTGTTTTGATTACTTTACCAAAATAGAAACAATCTTCTCTTTGCATATCGGTTTGTTTTTCAGCGTATCAATCCATTAAAACTGTATTTCCCTTGATGTGTTGAGGGCTGTAAGGACAGTGCCTGCAGCCGTTTCCGCAGCAATAACCACGTTTTGTCAGAAAATGTTTTGTCATCACCCTAAAGCCATTCTCCAGGTAAAAGTCCTCCCCTTCTTTAAGCTTGTTGTTAAACCTAAAAAATCGATCATCATTCGTCATCTTGAATATTGTCTTTGTAGTAAATACTGACTGCAAAATCGTCCAATTGAAATGAAGTTGGCTCGGGATTCCAGATATAAATCTTAACCTGAGCTACTTCGTCGGACCATTCAGGAACCTTCATCCCAAAGTCGGCGTAGCGCCACAAGTTGGTCATATTATCAGGCAACTGCTTTAATTTCTGTACTTTATAGAATATCAACTGGTTATTTCTGTTTGTGGCTGCATAAACCATCAGGGCCTTTGCAGCGGCATTGGGATTCAACTCCCGAAACATCAGGTGCGCCGAAACATACATCGGTCCAAATGTGGGAAATAACTGTGTGTTGTTTAAAACGAGTGTTGGGCTGAAAGACGATGCTTCGTCAATCTGTGCAAGATACATGCCCGAATGGGCCTCGCCCGATAACCGAATACTATTATTAGTCCACACCGGTGAGTTGGATTCCATGTCCATAAAGAAATTCTGTTGTTTGTAAGAATCCAGTGATTTAAAAACCGGCTCCGGCTGGCTTCCCAGAATATTTTTATAGCGCGAATCTGTCTTTAAAAACACATGCCAATATTTCTCTTTGCTCATCGAATCCGGGTGAAGAATACCAATTTCATATTGATAGGCCTGAACCAGGTTCAGTGGGACGACCAACAGCAGGAAAACGGTTAAAAATACTTGTCCGGCCCTAATTTTCAGGAAAGCGCTAAAGGCAAAAGCGAGTAAAATTGCAAATATCGGATAGTAATCAATCATCGCTCTCATGCCAAAACTATCACCAAAAAACCAGTTCCACCAGGATGACAATATATAAATCAACAAAACTAAAAAGCCTGATAGCCAATAAAATTGGAAGCGCGATCTGCGATATAGCAGCAAAAGTCCTGAAAACAAAAGCAACAACAGTGGTGTGTATACAAATAAGCCTTTACGGTAACTGAACAAAAAAGAAAAAGTTGCGGGCTGCAAAAAGTGAAACCCTTCATTTTTATAGGTGTAAAGAATAAACTCTCCGGTTTGTATCAGATTGAAGCCGATTTGAATAGAAAAAAAACTCAGAAAAAACACCAATGCGAAGAGTATTTTGAGTGGATGGATCACTATTTCTGTAATTCGTTGTTTAACCAGCTGATAATTCGGTGCAAAAAATGGAATCAGCAATACCAGGAGCAAATTTGTAGGACGAATCAGCCCCACAATGCCAAGCATCAGGCTCATCAAATAAAAATACCTTGTCCGCCCCGACAGCATGAAAACCCTTGCTGCATAGGCAAAGCCGGCTATCGCTGCAAATGAATACACATGCGAATGTGCCGGATGCAGAAATGCATAATAAAACAAATTCGTGCCAAGAAGCACGCTCAAAATGGTAAGCAGCCGAACTGGTTTTGTGATCTCAAAAGTTTTCAGCAACGCATTGACCAGCAACAAGCCAAGTGCCAGATAGAAAGCCGCAGCTAATGCGGCAGCATATTGATAAATGATATTATATCCATCGAGGGGCATATTGGCCAACTTCGAATAGGCACTTGCCAAGATGTAAAAGGGAAGCATTAACACAGCTGTTCCGGCGTAGTATTTATTCACTGTTTTCCCGTTGTAATCATGGAAATAATGCCCCATATAATCCAGGCCACGTTGTGTTTTCTCGTATTCAAAGACCTGTTTAAAGTCGGTCGTTTTAAAACGCAAAACCGTTGTTAAATAGGCATAATAACCGCTTCCATCGCCATCAATAGTGTGTTTTGCATTTACTCCCTGCACCAATTGAACAACAATAAAAAGCAATAAAATCCCACTTACAACCAATGTTCTCATAATTATGAAAATATAATGGGCGAAATTAATGAAATACTGTCATCAAAGAAATGAATATTGTCACAAAAGTGGAAGCGATCGCTCGAAACCGGCTTCCAGAGATATAAAAGTCTCGGTAAAAGTAATTTCAGGAATGGATTGAATTTTTTCGACAATAATTTTTTTCAGATGTTCATTATTTCTGGTGTAAATTTTAACCAGCAAAGAATATTTTCCGCTAATATGATGGCACTCAACAATCTCAGGAATTTGCTGAATTTTCTCAAAAACTTCATTGTGGGTGCTGTTTGCAACCAGATTAACCTGTATTCCTATAAAAGCACAGGTCAATAGCCCAAGACCCTTGGGACTCAGCCTGAATTGTGACCCGGAGATTACACCAGCTTCAATCATTCGGGCCACACGCTGGTGAATTGCAGCGCCAGAAACACGACACTTTCGGGCAATTTCTACAAAAGGAAGTCGCGCATTCTCAGTTAGCAACCCCAAAATTCGCTTGTCTAAAATATCAATTTGAAAGCTCATTCGTTTAAAAATTAAAGAAATTTTACATTATTCTAAATATTTTGCAATTTTAGTTATATAATTAAAATATTATGGCCTATTTCGAAAGAATACTTAAGTTTATCAGATATTTTTCAACAAATTCATAAATTTGTATCGATAAATAAAAAAATTTAGAGCAATGAAATTTGACCCGGCAACAAACATCCAAAAGCTAAAACAATTTGGCGAATTTGGCGACGTAAATCCTTCGGTAACTGATTCAGCAACTTTTACTTTTATGCAGGCAAAAACCATGACAGATACCTTTCATGGCGATGCTGAAGGCTGTTTTTTATATTCAAGACACTGGAATCCAAGTAACAAATACCTGGCAGATGCTTTAGCTGCAATGGAAGGTACAGAAATGGGCTGGGTTACCGGCAGCGGCATGGGAGCTATAACGACGGCAATATTAGGCATTTGTAAGGCCGGCGATCATATTATCTCAAGCATGACAACCTATGGCGGCACATATGCATTTATGCAAAACTGGCTTCCCCGCTTCAATATTGAAGTAACTTTTCTTAACATTACTGATCTGGAAGCCGTAAAAAAAGCGATCAAACCAAACACCAAAATGATCTATACGGAGACAATGACTAATCCGTTGTTGCAAATAAGTGATGTGCCCGAATTGGCGAAAATTGCCAAGTCAAACCAATTGAAGCTGGTTGTTGACAACACTTTTACACCTATGATTTTTGCGCCTGCTCAGCTTGGCGCTGATGTAGTTGTTTACAGTCTTACGAAATTTGTAAATGGCAAAAATGACTGTGTTGCTGGTGCAATCTGCGCTGACAGCGAATTCATCAACAGCCTTATCGATGTGAACTCGGGAACAGCAATGCTGCTTGGCCCTGTGCTCGACCCCTACAGGAGTTCCAGTATATTGAAAAACTTACACACCTTACATATCCGCATGAAACAACATAGCCATAATGCTATGTATCTGGCTCAAAAATTTAAAGAAGTGGGCCTAAAGTTTTATTATCCCGGCATGCCAGATTTCAAAGGACACGACTTGATGAAAAGCATGATGCATCCTGATTTTGGTTTTGGCGGAATGATTGCTATTGATATGGAGACAAGCGAAAAAGCCAATAAACTCATGGAATTGATGGAATTGGAAGATGTAGGATACCTCGCTGTTAGTCTGGGCTATTTTAAAACTTTGTTCAGCAACAGTGGGAAAAGTACCTCATCGGAAGTTCCTGAAGACATTCAGAAAGTAATGGGTTTATCAGAAGGTCTGGTTCGGTTTAGTGTGGGTTTGGATCATGATATCGAAAGTAGCTGGCAGCGCATCAATAAATGTTTACAAGCCTTATAATTTCAGAATTAAAAAGTATCAGAAACAAAATGACCGGCTTTTGGCCGGTCATTTTTTTATAGTCAAACCCTAAAAAATTGACTATTAATCCATATAATCCTCAATAGGAGCACAAGTGCAAACGAGGTTTCTATCGCCATAGGCGTCATCAATGCGGGTAACCGGAGGAAAATATTTATCTGCCAAATCCGATTTCATTGGAAATGCAGCTGTTTCTCTGCTAAACGGGTAATCCCATGCTGAGGCGATCAACATTTCTGCTGTGTAGGGCGCGTTTGAAACCACATTGTTTCCTTTTTCTGTCTCAGCTGTTTCAATACTTTTTATTTCGTTCCGAATAGACACCATGGCATCCACAAATCTGTCCAACTCAGCCAATGGCTCACTTTCGGTGGGTTCAACCATCAGGGTGCCATGAACAGGAAAAGCAACTGTTGGTGCATGGAATCCATAATCCATCAATCGTTTGGCCACATCGGTGACTGTTAGGTCGGCTGTTTTGCTAAACTGATTTAAGTCAAGGATCATTTCATGAGCTACATGACCATTGTTTCCGGTATAGAGAATCGGAAAGTGATCCTGTAGTTTAACTTTCAGATAGTTAGCACTGAGAATAGCAATTTCAGTTGACCGTTTAAGACCATCAGCTCCCAGCATTTTGATATACCCATAAGAGATCGGTAAAATCATGGCACTACCAAATGGAGCAGCCGAAACTGCTGTAATCGCTTTTTCGCCTCCTGTTTTGATGAGGTTATGACCGGGCAAAAATGGTGAAAGATGTGCAGCAACACCAATAGGTCCTACGCCGGGGCCGCCTCCACCATGCGGTATAGCAAAAGTTTTATGCAGATTTAGGTGACAAACATCAGCGCCTATTAAGCCGGGACTAGTCAGGCCAACCTGTGCATTCATATTGGCTCCGTCCATATAAACCTGGCCGCCATTATCATGCACAATGTCAATAATTTGCCGGATTCCGGATTCATAAACGCCATGCGTTGATGGATAGGTAACCATTATTGCAGCAAGTTTTTCTTTATGTTTCTCAGCTTTTTCGCGCAGATCATTCAGGTCGATATTTCCCTTTTCATCACATTTTACCACCAACACCTCCATGCCGGCCATTACTGCACTTGCAGGATTAGTGCCATGTGCTGAAGAAGGAATTAAACAAACATTACGTTGTGATTCGCCAATGGAATCAAGGTATGCTCTAATGACCAATAAGCCTGTATATTCGCCACTTGCGCCGGAATTTGGCTGGAACGACATCGCTTCAAATCCGGTAATATTGCATAAATCTTTTCCTAAAATTTCAATAAGCTCCATATAACCTGCAGCCTGCTCGACAGGAACAAAAGGATGTAATTGTGCAAATTCGGGCCAGCTTAATGAAAACAATTCAGCAGCAGCATTTAATTTCATAGTGCACGAACCCAAGGGTATCATACTTCTGTTGAGTGCCAAATCTCTGTTTTCAAGTTTTTTCAGATACCGCATGAGTTCCGTTTCAGACTGATAGCGATTAAATACTTCATGTGTAAGGTAATCGCTTCGGCGCATAAATGCGAGTGGAATAGCACTCATCTGCTCACATTCCGAAGGATCGCATACATAGGCAGTATGCTTTTGATCTGTGAGTTGGCACAATACCTTAACAATTTTATTCACATCATCAAGGCTTGTTGTTTCGTCCAGACTGATTCCAAATTCTTTCTCATTGATTATACGGAAATTCTGCTCATTTTCATGGGTCAGCTGAATCAGTTTTCCCATCGTTACATTTTCGGGCAACACGAATCTTAGCGTATCAAAATAAGCTGTATTAAGCTGCTTTACGCCAATATTTTTCATTTCCCGCTCCAAAACATTGGCCAGGATATGAATATGACGGGCGATTTTTCTGATACCCTCTGCACCATGATAAATCGCATAAAAAGCAGCCATAGAAGCCAATAAGGCCTGCGCTGTGCAAATATTAGAGGTTGCCCTTTCACGTTTGATGTGCTGTTCGCGGGTTTGCAACGCCATACGCAAGGCAGGATTTCCCTTTGCATCCTTGGAGATTCCGATAATGCGGCCTGGAATTGTTCTTTTGTAGGCATCATGTGTGGCAAAATATCCGGCATGCGGGCCACCAAATCCCATGGGAACGCCAAATCGCTGCGTGGAGCCAACAACAGCATCTGCCCCCCATTCGCCGGGAGGAGTCAACAAGGCTAGACTCAGTATATCAGCAGCGACAACAAGCTGTATATTCTTTTCTTTTAGTATTTCAGCGGCTTGCTGAAAATCTTTTATTTGACCGAATTGATCAGGGTATTGCAAAAGCACACCAAAGTAGCTGTCATCCAATTTATCAGCATCAAAGTCACCTTCAACTATTTCTATCCCGAGAGGCAGGGCGCGGGTGTTTACAACATCTGCTGTTTGCGGAAATACACCCTTATCGACAAAGAATTTATTCACTCCATTTTTTTGCTGTGCGCGGCTGCGGGCGTTGTGAAACATAATCATAGCTTCAGCAGCAGCAGTGGCTTCATCTAAAAGTGAAGCATTCGCAATCGGCAGCCCGGTGAGGTCGCTCACCATGGTTTGAAAATTCAGTAAAGCTTCCAGTCTGCCTTGCGAAATTTCGGCCTGATAAGGTGTGTAAGCAGTGTACCAGCCAGCATTTTCGAGTACGTTGCGGGTAATCACGCCTGGTGTTATAGTGTCGTAATAACCCATCCCAATATAACTTTTGAACAGCTTATTCTTAGCAGCAATTTTTTTTAAATGCTGCAGGTATTCATATTCATTTATTCCCTCTCCAATGTTGAGCGGTTCAGTGAGTCGGATATTTTCCGGGATTACTTCGTCAATAAGCTGTTCAACAGTATCTAAACCAATGGCTCGCAGCATCTTCTGAATATCTTTATCATTTGGACCAAGATGGCGCTGCAAAAAGTTGTTGCTGATCATAATAATAGGCCTTTAATTTTTTTGATTTGTAGTAAGATTAACCTTTTAACAGGTTAAATTGAAGTTGCAAATGTAGAAATTGTTTGTCTTAGTTTAGTTGTTTTTCTTGAAATATTGTTAACAAATTAACAGGTAAAACACCATGATGTTCGATGGTTTTTCCTAAAAAATACAATTTCCGGAATTTGTGCAAATCATCAAAAAAGGGAGTCCCATTTCTGAAACTCCCTGTACTAATTGTGCGTAATGAAAATTCTATTTCATGAAATCGTACCAGTTTGCGGTAACTTTTTCATCCAGTGCTTGTTCTTGGGCTGCATCCAGGGCAGCCTTGGATTTTATAGCTTGTTCTATATCAATAGATTTATCGATTTCAACAGCGATTGAGGGTGCAATCACAAGCGCCACTACTGACATCAGTTTTAATAAAATATTTAGGGAAGGGCCACTGGTATCTTTGAAAGGATCGCCAACGGTATCACCGACAACAGCAGCTTTATGCGATTCGCTTCCTTTTCCATGCTCAACACCATCAATCACAATGCCTTCCTCTACCATTTTTTTAGCATTATCCCAGGCGCCTCCGGCATTGGATTGAAATATAGCCAGTAAAACACCACTTGCTGTTACACCGGCCAATAGTCCGCCGAGCATTTCGGCTCCACCAGCAAAACCTACCAGGGCAGGAGCAGCAATAGCCAACAAACCAGGTAAAACCATTTCTTTTAAGGAAGCATCGGTAGAGATAGCTACGCATTTTTCATATTCCGCTGCATGTTCAGCATCTTGCATAATTTGGGTTTCATCGCTGGACAGCTTGTCCATATTGCCATCATACTTCTTCATAACAGCCAATGCTTTGGTCAGTGCCGGGATTTCCAAAAACTGACGTCGCACTTCGGTAATCATTTTTCTGGCAGCGCGCCCAACAGCTCCCATAGCCATAGACGAAAACAAATAAGGCAGCATGGCGCCCACTAAAAGCCCTGCCATAATAATAGGTTTAGAAATATCGATTGTAACGATATTTGCCTGAGTCATAAATGCAGAGAACAAGGCTAAGGCCGTTAGCGTAGCCGATGCAATTGCAAAACCCTTTCCGATAGCAGCTGTTGTATTACCCACAGCATCAAGCTTATCTGTTCTTTTGCGTACCTCTTTAGGCAATTCACTCATCTGGGCAATACCACCGGCATTATCGGCAATTGGTCCATAGGCATCAACAGCAAGCTGAATTCCGGTATTTGCAAGCATGGCAACGGCAGCGATAGCAATTCCGTAGAGACCTGCAAAATGATAAGCCAGAATGATAGCGATTCCCAGACCCAAAATGGGATATGCCGTTGATTTCATACCCACTTCAAGGCCGGCAATGATATTGGTGGCAGCACCAGTGCGCGACTGTTCAACGATTGAACGAACAGGTTTTGTGCCTGTTCCGGTGTAATACTCCGTTATCTTGCCGATAGCAGTTCCAATGGCCAGGCCGACAATTGTAGCCCAAAACACGCCAATTGAGGTCATGGCGATCACAGAACCATCTGCCCGGTAATAGTTCCAGGTTTCGGGCAACATAAACTCAATCAGGAAATAAGAAATTACCAGCATCAGTCCTGTGGCAATAAATTCTCCTTTATTTAAAGCGGCTTGTGGACTGCCTTTTCCACTAACACGCACAAAGAAAGTGCCCACCATACTGGTGATAATACCCAGTGAAGCAATTGCTAAAGGCAGGATAACCGGTCCTAGCTCAAAATAGCCGGAAATCTGTGGCGACATTGTATAAGCCGCTCCCAACACCATGGAAGCAATTATTGATCCCACAAACGACTCGAATAAATCGGCGCCCATTCCGGCAACATCACCCACATTATCTCCTACATTATCGGCAATAGTAGCAGGATTAAGGTAATGATCTTCCGGGATTCCGGCTTCGACTTTACCTACCAGATCTGCTCCTACATCAGCAGCCTTGGTATAAATTCCACCGCCCACACGCGCAAAGAGTGCTATTGAAGATGCTCCCAGCGAAAAAGCAGACAGCACATTGAGCACCACCTCAAGCGACCAGCTTTGCCCAATGATGTTGTTAAACAGTATAAACAATAAACTAAGTCCCAGTAGGCCAAGTGTAACTACTCCGATTCCCATAACGCTTCCGCCGTTAAAGGCAACCTTTAAAGCCTCATTCAATGAAGATCGGGCAGCATGAGCTGTTCTAACATTGGCTTTGGTGGCAACACGCATTCCTATATATCCTGCCAGTGCCGAAAGCACTGCACCAGTAATAAAGGAAATTACGATGAAACCATTAGAAGTTTCTTCATTGTAACTTTTTGCAAACAGCAAAACGGAAACTGCAATAACGAATATTGCCAGTATCCGATACTCTGCTCTAAGAAAGGCCATTGCCCCTTTGGCAATGTATCCCGCAATCCGTTGCATTTTTTCTGTGCCTGCTTCCTGGCGATCTATCCATTTGATTTTGAACATCATAAAGATTATACCAAGTAAACCTGCAATCGGAATAAACCAGACTAATTGATTCATAAAATTAAATTGGTAAGGTGAGTTGAGTTTGTGATTTTGTCAGTTGAAAATTAATTAATAGCTTCAAACGCCGCAAAAATACTATCTTGTATGGATTATTCAAAGAATTAATTGATCATTAGCCAAAAAAAAATTAACTTGCATTGTTGAAAAAATGCCAACAACTAATCTCAAAGTCTATTCCCTTCTTCAAAATTATGCCTATATTTATCCCTCTTTAAAAATAGGCAAAAAGCATGGAAAAAATCAGTATGGAAATTACGGGAATGTCCTATAGTCAGTCACAAAGCGGCGCTTATGCCCTTATCCTTGGAGAGCTAAAAGGACAACGAAAACTGCCTATCATTATAGGTACATTTGAGGCGCAATCGATTGCATTAGGAATGGAAAAAATGCAACCCTTGCGCCCCATGACGCATGACTTGTTCAAAAATTTTGCTGACTTCTACCATATCCACCTTAAGGAAATAATTATCAACAAATTTGAAGCTGGCGTATTTCACGCTATTCTTGTGTGTGAAAACAATAATACTGTAAGCGAAATCGACGCCAGAACATCTGATGCAGTGGCACTGGCAATTCGATTTCAATGTCCAATTTATACCTACGAAAGCGTGTTGTCGGAAGCCGGGATTTTGTTTGATGACGACAAAATTCAGGAAACCGGAAAGAAATCCGGCCGTCCATCGAAAACAGAAGATGAGTTTTCGGAATACTTGATTGAAGAACTCGAAGAAATGTTGCAAATTGCGGTCGAAAAAGAAGCCTATGAAAAGGCCTCAAGATTAAGGGATGAAATTAAAAGGAGAAAACGCAACTTATGACAATCAAAACAGCCTTTGTTGTGGCTTCTCGAAGGAAACTCAATTAATTTAAGCTATTCATAATGAACAAACTCCTTTTGGCGGTTGCCTTTTTATTATTGATGCTGGCAACACAAAACACTTTTAGTCAGGGATCTGTTGCAATGGACTCCGTGACTGTAGCAGATTCAGTATTAGTAATTAACGATCTTGGCACACAGGAGGAAGCCCTGATTGATGATGTGCTGGCAAGCAAGTCCAACATTCTTGATATGGATCGAACAAAGGGCTTTAGTCTGATGACCATTTTGCGCGGACTTTTAGGCATGTTTTCTCTGGTTGTTATCGCCTTTATTTTTAGCACAAACCGTAAAGCCATTAACTGGAAAGTAATAGGTTTGGGGCTCTCGATGCAGCTCATACTGGCCATTGGTGTGCTATATGTGCCATGGATACAATATTTCTTTGAGGCAGTGGGGCAACTGTTTGTTTTGGTACTCGACTTTACCAAAGCGGGAACAGAATTCCTGTTCAGTTCGTTTGTGACCAATAATATTGAGTCGGCACTTCAAAACTTTGTGGTTCAAATTTTGCCTACCATTATTTTCTTCTCTGCACTCACAAGTTTATTATTCTATCTTGGTGTAATACAGCGTATTGTAAAGGCTTTGGCCTGGGTAATGACCCGTTTATTGAATCTTTCAGGCGCCGAAAGCCTGTCAGTAGCCGGCAATATCTTTTTGGGTCAAACAGAATCTCCACTGATGATTAAGGCGTATCTCCCAAAAATGAATAAGTCAGAAATTTTGCTGGTGATGATGGGTGGCATGGCTACGCTGGCTGGCGGAGTGCTCGCTGTTTATATTAGTTTTTTGGGTGGCGACGATCCGGTTCAGCGCTTACTCTTTGCCAAGCATTTGCTTACAGCATCAGTTATGGCAGCACCCGGGGCAATTGTTATTTCAAAAATTCTGATGCCCCAAACCGAAGATATCGACAAAACCATGCACATCAATAAAGAGCAGATTGGCAGCAATGTGCTTGATGCCATTTCGAACGGCACTACCGAGGGGCTAAAACTGGCAGCCAATGTTGCAGCTATGTTACTCGTTTTCATTGCTTTTATTGCCATGTTTAATTATATTTCAATCTGGTTTGGCGATCTGTTTAAGCTAAACAGTACTATCGCCGAAATAAGCAGTGGACGGTATAACGAGCTTTCGTTACAGTTTATGCTGGGGTATATTTTTTCTCCGGTGATGTGGCTCATTGGTGTGCATAGCGCGGATATTACCTTGCTGGGAAGACTGCTGGGCGAAAAGATAATCATGACAGAATTTATCGGATATGTTAGTCTGTCGGAATTAAAGGCTGCATCTATGTTTACCGATCCTAAATCTATCATCATGGCCACTTATATGCTCTGTGGTTTTGCTAATTTTGCTTCTATCGGCATTCAAATTGGAGGCATTGGTTCGTTGGCTCCAAACCAACGTGTTACGCTTTCCAAATTTGGCTTGAGGGCTTTATTGGGAGGGACGTTGGCCTCGCTGATGTCGGCAACAATAGTTGGCATGCTTTTTTAGAAGCAGCCAACTTTCAACTAAAAAAACGCAGTATATGAAACAATATCACGACTTACTGAAGCACGTCATGCAAAATGGCAATCAAAAAAATGATCGCACAGGTACGGGTACCCTCAGCGTATTTGGCCATCAAATGCGTTTTGACCTGGAAACCGGTTTCCCTGCTGTTACTACCAAGAAGCTACACCTCAGATCGATCATACACGAATTGTTATGGTTTTTGAAAGGCGATACCAACATCAATTATTTAAAGAAAAATAAAGTCACAATATGGAATGAATGGGCTGATGAAAATGGGGATTTGGGGCCTGTTTATGGTGCTCAATGGCGCAACTGGAACAATGAAGGTATTGACCAAATCAAGGAGGTAATTCAAAGCATCAAACACAATCCTGATAGCCGCCGACATATTGTTGCCGCGTGGAATCCTTCGGTGCTTCCTGAATCGGGTAAAAGTTTTGCAGAAAATGTTGCCAATGGAAAAGCTGCCCTCCCACCCTGCCATGCCTGGTTTCAGTTTTATGTGGCCAATGGCAAACTTTCGTGCCAGATGTATCAGCGCAGCGCCGATATTTTTTTGGGTGTCCCTTTTAACATTGCCTCTTATGCCTTACTCACACAAATGATTGCCCAGGTAACAAATTTGAAATTAGGCGAGCTGATTATGACTTTTGGAGATGCGCATATCTATATCAATCATTTTGAGCAGGTTAAAACACAACTAAGCAGAAAGCCTAAAAAGCTGCCTGTGATGGTGTTAAACCCGGAAGTGACCAATATTTTCGATTTTAAATATGAAGATTTTGAGTTAACAGGCTATGAGCCTTATCCATCGATAAAAGCCGCTATTGCCATATAAAAACATCTCCCATGAAATCTGAACCGACAATTTCCATCATAGTTGCAATGGCTTCGAACAGGGCTATTGGCAAAGACAACAGCATGCCCTGGAGGCTCCCTGCCGATTTGAAACATTTTAAAAAAATCACTACCGGACATGCCGTTATTATGGGACGCAAAACCTTTGAATCCCTGCCTGCTGGCCCCTTGCCAAATCGCAGAAATATTGTTTTGAGCGAAAACCTTAAAGTTGTTCCTGATGGCTGTGAGTTAGCTGAAAATATTGAAGAAGCTTTAGCGCTAACTCAAAATGAGGAGGAAGTGTTTGTTATTGGCGGCGGCACAATTTACGAGCAGTTTCTGCCCCTTACAAACAAGCTCTACCTCACCATTATAGAAAAAGAGTTTGAAGCGGATACGTTTTTCCCTCTCATTGATTTCAGACAGTGGGAAATTACCGAAAAAGAAGTTTTGGACAATGATTTGCAGGTAAACTTCGTTTATAGATTTGAAACATACGAAAGAAAATGAATTTTTTAAAATATCCGGTCTTCCTTATTGCGCTTCCAACTTTTTTATTCCTGCTAATACAGCTTTCAGCTTGTAAAAAGGAAAATGATGAAGTCAATTACCAAAGACAAGCTCAGGCAGCTGAAAACTTGTTTTATATAAAACACAATATTATTCAACTCACGCTCAGTCATTTCAAGGCCATAACAAATCAAAATCTTGAAACAATGACCGGTACACATATTGATGGAGGATGGACAACCAAAGAAGTAAATACTCCGGGTGAAAGCTATCATTTCAGATTTATCAATAATGACAATATGTCTGTTGGCGATGATATTTTCCGTGAGAGGTATGGCATAATGAAAACTATTTGCGACACGGCTCCGCTTGCTCTAAACGCAAACACCCGTTTTGAATTCACTAATTTCGGCTTCAGCAATAAGCCTTATCTTACCTACGCACAATATCCGTTGCTGAACGGCACAATAGAATTGAAATTGGTAAGCATTGATGCCAATCGCTATGAATTTGAGCAGACTATTTCAAACCTGCAATTTACTGACTCTACCGGAAACAAAACAATTACGCTTGACGGAACCCTAACTTATGAATGGCAAAAAGCCACCGAATCTAACTACTTTTCGCCAGAGCATGAGCTATTTTTAATCCGTAATGCTGATCTGGAATTTGTTAATCACAACAATGACGTTGTGAACCTTGAACTGACAGCTTCCGCCCAATATCCTGCAATCTTTACTCAATGCGGCGTTTTAAAAGGAGGCGAAGGCAACTTGGCTTTTATAGATCAAACGCCTTCTTCAGCCGTTTTCAGCTATGAAAATATTGATACGATATGCAATATCGGAGCCCAAATGACAATGGCTGATTTGCCTTTCCGACTAACTATTGATGACTGGAGCATCAACTAATCAGGTCTTCTGCTTTTTTTTCTTGGCAGCCGGAAACAGCACATTATTCAGTATCAGACGGTAGCCAGGCGAGTTGGGAAACCTATCGAGTTCTGTTGGCGGATCACCTACCAGGTGCTGATAATCTTCCGGGTCGTGCCCGCCAAAGAAAGTCCAGAATCCGTTGCCAAAAGCGCCATGAATATAGCGGTCTTCGTTAAAGGCAATATTATCACCCAACACAATCACCTCTGATTTCACCAAATCTTTGTTAAAAGCCGTGGTTTGTCCCATAAAGCCTTTGATCAGCTTTTCGTGATTTTGTGTGAGCATGGTGGGTACCGGATCCCATTTGGCCGAAAAATCAAACAGGCTGAATATATCATTGGTCTCGTTGATGCTTCGCGAACGATAATTCGTTACATCGATATCAGAAATTTCATATTCCTGTGGATTGGTGGACACCGTGAAATCAGTAAAAGCAAAACAATTATCGTAATTAAGTTGCTGTGTATGACTGTGATTAATAGGATCACCATCAAACATCACATCTGCAATATCCAGCCCATCGGCGGATAGCGCCACATCATAGCTGTCAGTAGCTGAGCACATGGCAAACATATAACCACCGCCGGCAACAAACTCCCTGATCTTTTTCACTACCGCCAGTTTCAATTCTGAAACCTTTTGAAAACCATGGCGCTCAGCGGTTTGCTGTTGCTGCTGAACATCTTCCTGATACCAGGGGAAGTGCCGGTAGCGCGCCCAAAACTTGCCAAACTGCCCTGTAAAATCTTCATGATGCAGGTGCAGCCAATCGTACATCGGCAAAGTCTCCGAAAGCACATCATCGTCATACACCACATCGTAAGGAATCTCTGCATAGGTTAAAACCAAAGTAACAGCATCGTCCCACGGAAGCTTGTTTTTGGGAGAATACACGGCAATGCGTGGCACTTTCTGCAATTTCATCTCGTCCATATTTTTCCCGGGATCGGCTATATCCTGCAAAATGGCAGCTGCCTGCACATCGGCAATCACCTGATAACTCACATTGCGCAGCTTACATTCCTTCTCAAACAAGGGATGATGTGGAATCAGGTAGCTGCCTCCGCGGTAGTTGAGCAGCCAGCTGATCTCAATCTCTTTTTCGAGCACCCAGTAGGCAACACCATAAGCCTTGAGGTGGTTGGTCTGTGTTTCGTCCATCGGAATGAGCAGGTAGGCTGCCCTGGAAACTCCAGGCATTAAAACCAACAGGACAACAATTAATAAAATATAACGGCTAAACAGCTTTATCATTGATCAAAATTTTGACTACAAAACTACAATTATGATTGCAATGTTTAGCCGTAAAGCAAAATGTCAATTGTTAAACTGCCTTAATTCTCCTTGCTATTGTTTAATCAGTCGGGCAAAAGCCTGCATCCCATCCTTATCAATCAGGCGAATCACATAGCTTGTAGGCTTCAGTTTTGCTGTTTGGATGGTATTGCAATCGCTAACAGAGAGTTCGGCAACGAGTCTGCCCTGTTGGTCATAAACCTTGGCAGTTTTCCAGCAATGTTGCTCATCCACAACGCTCACAAAGTCTGATGCCGGATTGGGTGCCAGCTTTAGCAACTGTATCTGCTGAGCAGGCAGTTCGAGCCTGCCTACCAGCTGGCCATTGGCATCAAAGCGCACAACAACCACATCATATTGCTTCATGTCTCCCGGAAAATGAATATAGTCCCATACTGACATTGTTCCTATGCTTCCACCATCAGCAGTAGGGATAGCATCATAGCTTGAAAATTTATCCACACCATCACCATACACTGCCTGATACTCCAATTCCAGATCGTGGTTTAACTTATTTACCATATACCATGATGGAACTGCACCAACTTCGCTATGAATAGTGCCCACTAAATAAATTCCTTCATTGTATACCCTCAACCTGCTAAAAAAATCAAGTGTATCAACAGCTCCAAAATGTATTAAAGGTAAAATTTCACCATTCCAATTCACCGGATGAAAGGCTATCTCCATATCAATATTTGGTGAAGGATTTCCCGAAACAAAAAAGTTGCCACCATAATAAAGTGTGGAATCGTTCAACCTGCCAAAATCTCTTATTTCAAGTTCAACCTGACCATTAATAGTGATAATTGTATCAATTGTAAAATCCGTGTTTAGCCTAACCAGCTTATTGGGATAACCACTCTGATAATATTTTCCATCCACCTCCAATTGCACCAGGCCTAAACGGTACATTGAAGTAGTATCCAAAAAGTACTGTATCAAACTTCCTTCCGGACTCATTTCAATGAAAAATCTATTGCCTGCTACAGCTGTATCAGAATCCGAGTATCGTCCTGATATTACAATATTGCCTACCTGGTTTACTAATGAAGCAGAATATTGTTCACTATAACTTGTTGTACCAACTAAAGAATCACGAATCAAGTCCAATGCAGAGTTAAACCAACGCAAATACAACTGAAAATCACTGCTTATAGAATCGTAGGCGGGCCCCACAGCCAGATAATTCCCATCCGGTAGTGGGTGGATATGTGCTATCCGCGTACCATAACCTTCTATTATATTGTAATGCAGACTATCAATCAACTCCAGTTCATCTGAAACAAGGTAAGTAATATCTGTGAAATCATAATAAGCATTGGTATAATCAGGATTTGGCACAGACTCACCCCTGGAAATTGTCACTAAAAAATAATTTTCATTTATTGGTGTCAAATAGCCACCTAAATCATCTTTACTTGATTGGATGATGAGCTTGCTATTGGTTTGAGCCTCCCCTAAAACAGTGATTAGCCCCAACAAAAATACCGACAGCAATCGTAAAACTTGTTTTCTCATGATGGAGTGATTCAGATAAGGTTGTCTTCCTGCACAAATTTACAAAAAGTCCTGTTTTGTTGGGCTTACAAAACATTTTCTATCCAAAAAAATAGTTACCTTTGAAGCTTGTAGCTCATGCCCCTTGATGGGCATTTAATTATTTAATCTTCAGTAAATTACAAAATATCATGAAGCAAACAGCATTAAACCGGCTGCACCATGAAATGGGCGGGAAAATGGTTGAATTTGCAGGCTTTGAAATGCCTGTGCAATTTGAAGGCATCAATGTGGAACATGAAACTGTGCGTAAAGGCGTTGGGGTTTTTGATGTTTCGCATATGGGAGAGTTTTGGGCCGAAGGGCCGGAAGCTTTTGAGCTGGTGCAACGCCTTACTTCAAATGATGTAGGAGCACTTTACAACGGCAAAATACAATACAGTTGCTTCCCTAATGGCGAAGGGGGTATTGTGGACGATTTGCTTGTTTATCGTTTTCATGCGGAAAAATATTTACTCGTAGTAAATGCCGCCAATATTGACAAAGACTGGAACTGGGTGGTGCAAAACAATAGCCGTACTGCTTCAATCCGCAATGCTTCCGACAGCACTTCACAGCTGGCCATTCAGGGACCAATAGCGCTGGAAGCCATGCAGTCGCTCACTTCAACGCCCATAACCGATATGGAGTATTATACCTTTAAGGTGTTGGAGTTTGCCGGCGTAAAAGATGTGTTACTTTCTACTACCGGATACACTGGTTCAGGCGGATGCGAAATCTATTTCGACAATGCTGATGCCGAAAAAATCTACACAGCTGTTTTAAAAGCCGGCGAGGCTTACGGTATCAAGCCCATCGGGTTGGCTGCCCGTGACACCTTGCGTTTGGAGATGGGATTTTGTCTGTACGGCAACGACATCAACGACAGCACCAGCCCCATTGAAGCCGGGTTGGGCTGGATCACCAAGTTCACAGAAGGCAATGATTTTATCGACCGTCCGCTGCTCGAAAAGCAAAAAGCAGAGGGCATCAGCCGTCAATTGCGTGCGTTCGAAATGATTGACAAAGGCATTCCAAGGCAGCACTATGAAGTGGTGAACGAAAATGAAGAAGTAATTGGTGAGGTTACTTCCGGAACCATGTCGCCCATGCTCAAAAAAGGTATCGGCATGGCTTATATCAACAAACCATACACGAAGCTTGGCACGCCAATTTTTATCCGCATCCGTGATAAAAAATTGCCCGCACAAATTGTGAAACTTCCTTTTTATAAAGCCTAATACTAGATCAGGCAAAAACCCGCTAACATGCGAGCCATAAACTGGTTTGCATGTTTTTTTTGATTAAGATCAATCAAGACTAAAGCATTGGCTATAAATCTTTGATTAGCTTTGCCAGCGCAAAAACAAATTCAATTTTCTATATATGTTTAAATCTTCAGATCAGGAATTTAGCTGGCAGACCGAGCAGTTTGCCGACATTCGCATACTTCGCTATCAGATTAATGGATTCGAAAACCTCAGCCTCAACCAAAAAAAACTGGTCTGGCATCTTTATCAGGCAGCTTTGGCTGGAAGAGACATCATCTACGACCAAAACTATAAATACAACCTGCTGATCCGCAAAAGCCTCGAAGCCGTTTATTATCATTTTGAAGGCAATCGCAGCGGACAGGATTGGGATGATTTTTTGGTTTACCTCAAGCGCATCTGGTTTTCCAACGGCATTCATCACCATTATTCCATGGAAAAGTTTTTTCCGGGCTGTGGACGTGAATACCTGAACAGCTTATTGCATCAAATTGACGCACATTTATTGCCTGTTCCTTTCGAAGAAGACCCCACTGCATTTATCGACCGGCTAATCAAGTTGATTTACGATCCCAAAATAGCTCCAAAGCGTCTTCTGCAAGACGAGGGCACCGATCATGTTGCAGGTTCGGCTTGTAACTTTTACGAAAATATCAGCCAGGAAGAAGCAGAATCTTTTTATGCCGAAATGAGCGAGAGCAATGTGGAAGAGCCGATTTGGAAAGGGCTGAACAGCAAACTTATCAAAAAGGACGGGAAAATCATTGAAAGGATATATAAAGCCGATGGCCTCTATGGAAAGGCAATCCGAAAGATAGTTATCCTGCTCGAAAAAGCACTGGATTTTACCGAAAATGAGCTGCAAAAAGAAAGCCTGAAAAAACTGATTGAATTCTATGAAACCGGCGACCTGAGCGTGTTTAATGAATACAACAAAATTTGGGTAAGCGATACCATTTCGGCCATTGACCTTGTTCATGGCTTTATTGAAGTGTATGGCGATCCACTCGGACGTCACGCCACTTTCGAATCGGTTCTTTCGATGCGCGATGAGGAAGCTACACAACGCTTTGGAAAAATTAGTGAGCTAGCCGGCTGGTTTGAACAAAACAGTCCCATCGACCCCGCCTACAAAAGAAAAGAGGCCAAAGGGGTGAGCTATAAAGTGATTCAGGTGATTACCGAATCCGGCGATTGCAGCCCCACTTCTCCAATTGGTATCAATCTGCCCAATGCTGACTGGATTAGAGAAACTTACGGTTCAAAATCGGTTTCGTTGGGTAATATTGAAGATGCTTATGAAAACGCCTCCCGTGAAGGCGGTTCCCTGCAGGAATTTTACCTGCCCGAACAGCAGGAACGCATAAAAAAATATGGCGGACAGGCTTCTAAGCTGCATACCGGATTGCATGAAGTAATCGGACACGGCAGTGGGCAGTTGCTTCCAGGCGTAAAAAGTCCGGCAGAAAGTCTCAAAAGCTATTCCAACACCATTGAAGAAGCGCGCGCCGACTTGGTTGCACTGTATTATATGCTTGACCAAAAGCTGATTGAGGAAGGACTGATGGATTCGTTGGATGCTGGAAAAGCCGAATACGAAAGCTATATTTTAAACGGGATGATGCGCCAGCTGGTGCGCCTGGAACCCGGGCAACAACTGGAAGAAAGCCATATGCGAAACCGACAGCTTATTGCAAAATGGGTTTTTGAAAAAGCTGAGCCACAAGGTATTATTGAAACCATAGAGATTGAGGGGAAGACTTATTTCAGGATAAATGATTACGAAGCTACCCGAAAGCTTTTTGGTGATTTATTGAGGGAAATTCAGCGCATAAAATCGGAAGGTGACTATACCGCTGCCAAAACTTTGGTTGAGAATTATGGGGTAAAAGTTGATAGCAAATTGCATACAGAAGTGCTGGAACGCTGGAAGAAGCTTGGCATTGCTCCTTTCGCCGGTTTTATTAATCCTGAACTGGAGATCGTGTGTGGGATTGGTCAGATTAAAGATATCATTGTAAAATATCCAGAAGATTTCACAGCACAAATGATGTTTTATGCGCAAAAATATAGCAACCTACCTACTTTTAATACGGAGAGTGGGGGGTATTAGTCAGTTGAATTGGTGATTGGATTTACAGAAAAAGCTTTGGCAAATATGACATCAAAAGCTTGTAGCTTGTCAACATTCTTCTTATTAGGATATATTTCCAAGCGTTATTCATCCACTTTAAAAGATTTTATAGCCAAACGGAACACCTTTTCATTGCATTTGTGATCATCAGTTTGTAATTATCAATTTTTTAGAAATAGACATATTATTATCATCTGTCAATTCAATAAAATAAAGTCCAACTGGTAAGTTGTCTCTTTGTAAAGTAATTGTTTGTTCGTTAATATTAGTTATTCGTTTTGACAAATGTCCAACCGAATTGTAAATAGATAATGTTGCGTCTTTTAGTGTTTTGTTTACTTGCAGGGTTGTGTGGTTAGAAAATGGATTAGGATAAATTTTTAGAGTAGATTCTAATGAAGATTCAAAAATTGAAATAATACTTTGATCTACTTCAAACGCTCCTATATCTGGATTAGTTCCTGTTGGTAGTGGACGGACATTGTAATCCAAATCATTTGATGGCGCTCCAATTAATGTTCCAGCTGCATTACATAGACTAATAGGCAATAAACGATAGTTCTTTGAAAGTGTATCAACAAAATCAGGATATACATCCATATTTCCATCACCCCAATTTATGTTGCCTACGATTCCTCCAGAAAGTCTATTTTCAATATTTGTATATTCTATAAAAGGCAATGGAGCAGACTGCAAATAAATTTGTTCATTTAAATTGCCATACAGAATTGAATTTTTTATATTAAATGTTGAATTCATGCTAAAAATTCCCCAATTATTATTAAAAACAACACTAGAATTAACTATATTTATTTGGTCAGCATTAGTTGCCCGTAATCCATCTGAGAGATTATCAGACACCAAACAATTTGACATATTTAGAGATGAACCATTTGTAATATAAATTCCGATAGCAGTATTATTTTGGACATAGCAATTTTTCATATTTACATTTGAGCCATAATATATATCAATTGCTTCACCTTGAGAAGTATTATTGTTAATACTGCAATCATTAATTGTCAAAGTTGAATTCATAGTAACAGAAATCCCCCCTTCGTATGTCGCAGTATTATAAGAAATTTCTGAATTATAAATCTCAACTGATGCACTACTTAAATTTATACCTCCTGCCCAATTAGAATTATTAAAATTAATGATACAATCACGAATTATTGCATTACTACTTATAAAAGAAATACCTCCACCTCTTTCCGAAGAGTTATTTATAATTCTGCAGTTTTTAATTAAAGGACTACTCCAAAAGCAAAAAATTCCACCTCCATTCCCATACTCATCAGTTGCAAATCCATTCTGTATTGTAAAGCCGTCCAATATAGCTGTTGAGTCTTCATTCGATTGAAAATTAAAACCCCTTCCAATACTCATACAATCAATAATGGTATTGCTTGCACCATTCGCAGATTTTAGAACGATTTTTTTTCCAGAGAAATCAATATCATAATTACCCACGCCTGAATATGTCCCACTTGCAACTAAAATTGTATCTCCATTTAACGAGATGTCAATAGCTTCTTGGATTGTTTGAATTTGAGAAGGAACGTGAATCGTTGTAGCAAACAATCTAATATTTGTTACTAACAGCAATAAGACGAATGTTAGGCAAAGTAATGAGTTTGTGTTTTTCATTTGTTCAATTTTTTGAGAAATTAACATAAATATTCTACATTGTAATTATTGATATCACGTATATTGTCATCTAAAAAGATGTCTAATGGATTTTAATTTTTGCAAAAGCAGTCTCAGTATGATAGCTATGAATTTTAATAGCTTTTGAACTCCAGCCACCAAATAACTACCTCCCAACAAAGCTATTAATCTTATCAAAACCCAAGCCTTCCATATCGAGGCATTGTCGGGAATAAATTACCATAGAATTCATAGGATGTCTTATTCGCTATGCTAATTATAAAACTCTTCAAAAATACAACACATTACGATCAACGACAAATTTTTAAGAATTTATCGCTTGGCGTTCATCAGGGTAAATGAAGTACAATAAAAGCTATATCATCACATGATAAGCTATTCTAAAAAAGAGCCTTTTCTGCGGTTTTTATTAATTTCACCAAAATAAAATGAGAAGGGTTCTTCTCAAGATTTTTCGCGAAATTCCGTACCTTTTTTAACGTATCGATTACTATAAGTTCTTTAGTCACTCCGAAGCATTGTAACTTCGCAAAGTTGGATATTTTCATTGTCCTTTTTGTACAGGTTCATTCCTGATAAATGGAAGTGTTGCGCGATTTTTATACGCGTGAAAACCGGAAGCAAGAGCAAGAATGGAAGCGCCAATGATTGCAGTCCAGAATATTGCTGGAATTTGATCAAAATGACGCACTGCAATGGCAATAAATGCCCAGATAAATACGCCAGCATATTCGCGCATATTTCTAGTGAAAATCATAAATAAAGCAAGAAGGCTTGCTATGGAAATCATGATTATTGTCCAGTTTAATTCCGAAATCCCTCCTGTCCAATTCAACTTTCCGAGGTAAGCAGAAATGTTTGCAATTGTTGCAACACTTATCCAACCGAAATACAAATCAATTGGCCACCAAACAAGTGCTATGAACTTTAATGGCGCATCCCAACGCTGCATATTCAACCGAAGTACTGTTAGGATCAACATGATAAGAATAAAGCCCATTACGATAACGGAAATTCCTGTAGCTTCATTAAGCCAAAACCAAAGCCAAATCGCATTTCCAAGATGTGCCAAAATTAGTGTAGGTGCTGCCTTTGCAATAAACGCATTATGGCCGTCATCATTAAATGCACGAACAACCATATATATTCCGAGCACAAGCAAACCGAGGTAGATAACTCCCCAGATGGCAAACGCATAGCCTGCGGGCGTAAACAAATTATCGAGATTATCACTTACTGAGCCTACTGTTTTGTTATTTATTGCACCCGTATTTGAATAATAATTCCAAAAGATAAGTGCTGAAACTACAGTCAAATGTAGGCTTGCTAAAATTTTATTCTTCATCTTTTCATTTTATTGGTTCGAGAATAGTTCTAAAAGAAGCAAAATGAATAACAAGAAATTGTTAAATGAATACAATCAACTTCTTTTCCATAAATCTTATGGGTTGATTTTTGCATTCATTTCAAAACTGAATAAGCCTCAAATATAACAACTAATATAAAAACAGCCAAAAATCAGTTTTCATCTTACTGCGTAACTTAACTAAGCGAATTGCACGATTTTTTTAGATTTTAACAGGGATTCATTGCTTAGCTTTTAAATTGGCTGTCCATCACAACGGGATAAATTAATTTGAACTAATTTAGGCGAAAATAGAACTACGCGATGATTGAAGAACTTCCTATAAACAAGCCTGAGCCTATTGCTATCGAAAAACCATTGGCTTTTTTTAACAGCCATACGGAGGTTAGTCAAACGATTAAAGAATTAGAAGCCGGTAAGCGGGTATTAATCACCGGGATTTATGGCAACGGCTTGTTATTGCTTAAAGCCCTGACGATACATCTTAAGGACAAGCTGCCAAACAAAACATTTCAGGAACAGCGTGCGTTTCGGGCGGAATACCACAAATTGTCCAATCTTGTTCTAATAGAAACTGTAAACCATAAATTGGCCGTAAAAAAAGCCCCATTTATTGGTTGGCTGGAAAAGCTTTATCCGGAAACCCCTGATTTTTTATTGACGTTTCCACAAATACAAGGCCTCAACAGTGCCTGGCAGTGGTTCGAAAACGGGATTTCGATACCGGTATTGCGCAATAAACTGCATCCCTATTACGGCACTTATTTTCCCACACGTTTTGAGCACTTGGTACTTTTTGATAATTGGCTAAAACGCTACGATGGTCCAAAGAAAACGGCTATTGATGTTGGCATTGGCAGTGGCGTGCTTGCTTTTCAATTAGTAAAACACGGCTTTCAAAAAGTTTTTGGAACGGATACCAATCCCAATGCACTTGTTGGGTTGACTGAATTTATGGGAGACACGAAGCTATCCAGAAAAATTGAATTGGATTTTGGACATCTTTTTGGGAAGTTTGAGAAACAGACCGAGTTAATTGTATTTAATCCGCCCTGGCTGCCTGAATCTCATGATTCTGACAGCCTGGATGAAGCCATTTACTACAATGAAAAGCTGTTTCCGGAATTTTTTGATGCAGCAAAACAGCGCCTCTTGCCGGGAGGAAAACTGCTAGTCATCTTCTCAAATCTAGCTCAAATAACCAATGTAACGAAAGAACACCCAATAGAAAAAGAACTAACCGATGGTGGAAGATTTCAATTGGAAAAGCGTTTCACAAAAAAGGTGAAAGCTGCTTCGGAAAAAACAAAACGCGATCAATACTGGCGGGCCGAGGAGGAGGTGGAGCTTTGGGTTTTGAGAAATAATTAGCCTTGGCAAGTCTTCAGCCAACATTTTCCCGTAACAATTGTTGAAAATACATGATTCATTCATCTATTAAGATTCTGATTCTTGCTGGCACACTATTAATCATATTCAGCTCATGCAACCAGCCAAAAACCCGATCTATGGAAGTGATGGCAACAGCTTACAATTCATTAAGAGCACAAACATCCAACGATCCAACTATTACTGCTTGGGGCGATACATTGAAGCCTGGAATGAAGGCCATAGCGATTTCCAGAGACCTGCTTGATTCAGGATTGTATTATAATATGGAAATCACCATTGATGGATTGGAAGGAAAATATAGAGTGATAGACAAAATGAATAGAAGATTTACAAAAAAAATAGATATTTATTTTGATACGAATGTTTTCAAAGCCCGTGAATGGGGGCTTCAAATGGTAACGATTCGCTGGAAAGAGACGGAATAAGGAAATATGCATTTCACAAATATCCATGTATATCAATAGCCTCCTATTCAATCTGATCAGCAAGTTGTTTTGCGAAATTCTTTAAAACGGAACGAACAGTCCTTTTGCCTCTGAAATTGGCCGACATCACGATTTCGCCACTGTTTAAATCGATTACTCTTGCCGAAAAACTCTTATAATAAGTAGCGGTCTCATCCAAAAAGCTGTAGCTCAATTCTAAAGCGTAAATTGAGTTTAGTTCTTTGATGCTATAAATTTCGGCTTCAAACAGCTTATTTACAGGGTCACTTCCTTTTATTTCATTCTTGAATTTAACCGCATTTCTGGCTGTTGAATAGGAAATCAAATTAAATCCCTTTTCAAAAAGCAGGTGGCTAAGTTCACCCACAGTGCCCGAATTATCTTCTTCGTGTGCAATGGTAAGTGTTGCATCCCGCGAAAAGCTCGCCCCTGGTTTAACGCTTAACTTTACAGCGCCACAAGAACTTAATAAGCTTAAAATCAGCAAAGAGGATAATAAGTTTTTAATCATGTTAAGAATTGGCTTTATTACTCGTGAATCTGTAAAGATATACTAATTGCTCTTTGCATTCAAATAGGCAACAAATCGTTAGGTTAGGATTGCTACAACAAGGCTTTTCGATTTTTATTTTAGTAAATCATTTAAAGCCAGCAGATTCTGCTCTTCTGATAAAGACCTTTATAAATTTGAAAATGCTATAGCCTGACAAATCTCAAAACCCAGAAATATTCCTTGCGATTGCCGAAAACGAATCAGCTATAGCTTATAAGTTTTTCTGCCTAGCATTATACGATTCCGGTAAAGCCCATAAAAGCTAAAGCCAGAATACCAGCCGTTACCAAAGCGATAGGCACGCCACGCATTCCCGGAGGCACTTCCATCAGGTCGAGATGTTCGCGCAGGCCGGCAAAGATTACCATGGCCAAAGCAAAACCTCCTGCGTTGGCAATGGCATAAACCACACCTTCCATGAGGGTGAAATCTTTTTGAATGGTAAGAATCGCCACACCCAATACCGCGCAGTTGGTGGTAATAAGTGGTAAAAACACACCCAAGGCACCGTATAGTGCGGGACTAACTTTTTTGAGAATAATTTCTACCATTTGAACCAGTGAGGCTATCACAAGAATGAAGGCGATGGTCTGCAAAAATTGTATTCCCAGTGGTATAAGCAGGTAAGTGTAAATCAACCAGGTTACAATGGTAGCAAGTGTCATTACAAAAAGCACGGCACCGCCCATGCCAATTGAGGTAGATATTTTATTGGATACGCCAACAAAAGGACAAACTCCCAGAAACTGCGCCAGAACAATATTATTGACAAAGATGGCAGATATAATAATAATGATATATTCCATGGTCTGCTGGTTTTATTATTTGGATCTTAAAAACTTATTAGACAAAGCAATCAGGTAACCGAGTGCAATAAAAGCACCAGGAGCCAGAACAAACACAAGCATTAAATCGCCCTGGATAAGCTTGAAATTAAAGATAGCGCCACTGCCAAGTATTTCGCGAACACCGCCCAAAACGGTAAGCGCAAAGGTGAATCCGAGCCCCATACCTAAACCATCAATCACCGAAGTGAAAACTGTGTTCTTTGAGGCAAAGGCCTCGGCTCTTCCTAAAACAAGGCAGTTTACAACGATAAGTGGAATAAACAAGCCAAGCTGATCAAACAAAGCCGGCGCAAATCCCTGCATCACCAATTCAACGATGGTAACAAAAGATGCTATAATCACAATAAATGATGGGATACGCACTTTATCAGGAATAAAATCCTTAATGATTGAAATCACCAGATTCGACATGATTAACACAAAGGCTGTCGCCAATCCCATTCCCATCCCATTGATTGCACTGGTGGTAACACCAAGCGTAGGACAAAGGCCTAACAGCTGGGCAAAAACAGGATTTTCTTTTATAAAACCTTTGGTAAAGTTTTGCATCTGTTTATTCATAACTATATCCCTTCTTTATTTTCGTTATACGTGGCAACAGCACGTTTTACAGCATCAACATAAGCCCTCGAGCTGATGGTGGCAGCCGTTATTGCATCAACCTCTCCCCCATCTTTGGTTACATCAAAATTAAAACTATCAGGATGTTTTCCATTAAACTGCTCGCTCCATGGTGATTTTGCTTTCTGCATTTTATCACCAAGACCCGGGGTTTCTTTGTGTTCAAGCACCGAAATATTATTGATTGTACCATCGGGCAATAAACCCACCATCAATTTTATATTGCCACTAAATCCCTTTTTGGTAAAGGTATTAATAGCCGAACCAACCAACTGCCCATCCTTAAATGCCAGGTTAAACTGCAGGGAATCGTCTTCAAAAGCTGACTTCATCTGCTTTATTTTCAATTCATCAAAAGCAGGCAAAACAGCCTTTATTGCGGCCTCCTGCTTGGCTTTCTTTGCCAATGCGATTGGTTCCTTGGTGAGGTTAAAAACCATACCCAGCGACAATGCCGCAATTGCTGTGATCAACAGCAAGGTGCTCACCATATTGAAAAACGAAGATTCTTTTTTTCCAGCCATAATTGCTAAGCCTAAAGGTTTTTAAATTATTTTGAAACAGCTTTTACCCCAAAGCGTCGGGGCTTAAAACTGTTATTGATCAATGGCACAAACGCATTCATTATCAGGATAGCAAAGGAGATTCCCTCCGGATAAGCACCCCACAGTCGGATAATGATCGTTATCAAACCGATTCCAATACCATAAATCCATTTCCCGGTAATTGTCATCGGTGAGCTCACCATATCGGTAGCCATATATATAGCTCCCAGCATCAAACCACCTGTAAATAAATGAAAAGTCGGGTCGATATAATAGGTTGGGTCAATGAGGTGGAAAATCCCGGCAAAGGCGAATACCGTAAAAATGATTGAAAATGGCACCTGCCAGTCAATTACTTTACGCCAGATCATAAATAAACCACCAAGGAGGAGTGCAATGGCCGACATCTCACCGAGTGAGCCACTCATATTTCCGGTAAGGCGATCCAGATAAGCCGGCATATTTGGATCACTTAAAATCTGTTCAACAGTTTTACCCGCATCAATGCCCTCTTTCAGCAAACCTAAAGCAGTAGGCCCGGTTACTGCATCAGTCACAGCATCAGCAAACAAAGGTTTTGCGACAGGCCAGCTGGTCATTTGAACCGGAAAAGATATCAGCATAAAAACACGTCCCACCAAAGCGGGATTAAAAGGATTCTTCCCCAGTCCGCCAAAGGACATCTTCGCAATGCCAATGGTTACCAGAGCACCAATCACCAGAATCCACCAGGGAAGGTTGGCCGGCACGTTAAATGCCAAGAGCAAGCCCGCAACAACGGCTGATCCGTCAGTGATAGTAATAGGTCCTTTGATGATGTATTTTTGTATCGCCCATTCGAAGAACAAACAGGAAAGTACTGCAATAAGCAACACCCTTACGGCATCGAGGCCAAAGAAATAGCTAGAAACCAACACAGCAGGAACAAGCGCCAGCACAACGGTGTACATTACTTTACTTACACTTTCTTCTCCATGCACGTGCGGAGAACCCGAGATAGTAAATTGATTCATCATTCTCTTTTATTATTTATTTACGGGATCTGATAAGTTGTCCAACACGCTGTTTTCCAAGTCGTAAATAGTCCAACAAAGGCAAATGTGACGGACAGGTAAACTGACAGGAACCGCACTCAATACAATCCATAATTCTTTCTTTCTCACTTTCTTCGTAGCGTTCCAATCTGGACATTTTTGCCAATAGGAAAGGCTCTAAACCCATGGGGCAAACTGTAGTACATTTTGAACAGCGAATACAGGTTTGTGGCGTTTTGCGACGACTTTCCTCCTTCTTCATCAACAAAATTCCCGAGGTGCCTTTTACTACTGGCACCTCAGCGCTCATAATTGCTTTGCCCATCATGGGGCCACCATTGATCATCTTTCCGGTGTTTTCGGGCAAACCTTCAGCAGCATCCAACAACATTTGCACCGGAGTGCCAACCCTTACCATAAAATTTGAAGGTTTTCTTACTGCCTTTCCTGTTACGGTAACTACCCTTTCAATCAGCGGTTTATTCTTCTGTACAGCTTCATAAACGGCAAAAGCCGTTCCCACATTAGTAACAACACAGCCTACCTCGATTGGCAATTTTCCAGAAGGAACCTCGCGGTTTACTGCGGCTTTGATTAACTGCTTCTCGCCACCTTGCGGATATTTCACTTTAAGCGGCTGAATGCTAATACCTTCATATTTCTGCGCCAATTCGGTGAGGTGTTTGATGGCATCAGCTTTATTATTTTCGATGCCTACAATGGCTTGATCAACGGAGAGCGCCTTCATCAGAATTTTTATTCCGATCAACATTTCTTCGCCCTTTTCAAGCATAAGCCGATGGTCTGAGGTGAGATAAGGCTCACACTCAACCCCATTGATGATAAGGAATTCGGCCTTTTTGCCATCCGGAACCATCAGTTTTACATGCGTCGGGAAAGTTGCACCACCCAACCCCACAATACCATTTGCTTTGATTTTGTCGATAATACTTTGTTTGTCGTCGCTGATCTCTCTTTTGAGGGCTGCAGAAGTATCAATTCCTTCCTCCCACACATCATCACCCACTTCAATGACAACAGCAGGCCGACGATAGCCCGAGCTATCCAGCAAATCGTCTATTTTAAGCACTTTCCCTGTAAAAGGAGAATGCAGGTTAGCCGAAATAAAAGATTCTCCTTTAGCAATAAGTTGTCCGGTTTTTATTTCATCGCCTCTTTTTACAATCGGTTTGGAAGGCGCACCCAGATTTTGTCCTAAGGGCACAATGGCCTGTTTGGGGAACGATAATTGCTGGATTGGCGCATTGGCGGAGCGCTTATTCTCTTCGGGATGCACACCCCCTATGGTAAATGTTTTCAATGACTTCATCTTTATTACAGATTAGGCTTGAGTTTCGTTTTTGTTGTCGCTGGATGCGGCAGGCACTGATTCCTTTTCGGTAGTATTTTCAACGACTTCCGGCTTTTTCTTTCTGGGCGGGAAGTTGAGTTCATGAATGGCATCAGTTGGGCAAACTTCAACGCATTTACGACACAATTTACATTTGATCGGGTCGATATACGCCAGGTTGTTATTCATGGTGATGGCCTCGAACGGACATACTTTGAAGCATTTTGAGCAACCAATACAGGCTACTGCACAGTTCTTTTTCGCGACTCCCCCTTTTTCTTCGTTGATACAGCTCACGAAAATGCGGCGGTCTTTTTTTCCTTTAGGCCGCAGCTCTATAATCCCGCGTGGGCAAGCTTTAACACAGGCTCCGCAAGCCACGCATTTATCATTTACTTCGGGCAATCCTGTCTCGGGATTCATGTGAATCGCATCAAAATCGCAGCTTGCAACACAATCGCCCAATCCAAGACATCCATGTGGGCAGCCTCCTTCACCGGCATACAGATTATGCGCAAAAGCACAGGTTGATGGACCATCGTAATCTATTTTGGCCGGAGAATTGGCTTTGCTTCCATTACACCTGATTACCGCTATTAACGGATCCTGCTCTTGCACCTCAAGGCCTAATATCGCAGCGGCATCCTTCATCACGTCATTACCACCCACAGGGCAGTTTAGTCCATCGATTGACTTATTAACATCAGCCGATTTAACAAGTGCTTCGGCAAATGCCCTGCAACCGGGAAATCCACAACCACCACAATTGGCTTTTGGCAAAACATCATCAACCAGGTCAATCTTAGGGTCTTCAATCACTTTGAATTTCTGAGCAACAAAGTAAAGAATAACTGCAGCCACTGTTCCCAGCAGACCAAGTGTTAAAAGTGCAAAAAGTAATACCTCGTTCACTTTATATAAATTTTAGTTATCAATCACATTTTATCATTATCCAATAACTATCACATTTTTAACGCACTACCAAGATTTTGGTAAAAATAAAGCATTTTCTGACAGAAATACAGCACCTAAATCTTTCCAGCGTTTGTAATAGTTTCAAATAACTTTACTGTTTATCATTGAACAGCAAGGCAAAATTAAAATAATTGACCTCATCTTCAATGAAGAACTCGTTCTGACAGAATTATTGTATAGGTTTCTATATCAATGTCTTACGCGTTTAACTACAAAAATCCTGAAAACAACAAACCCGAAACACATTGATAATCAATAGTATTCCGGGTTTGTTTAGAAACTTTCTAAATTGCCGTAATATCAGCAATTTAGAACATATTTAAAGAACTCTATATAAAATCATTGGTTTTCAGCGGCCTATTGAATCACCAAACGTTCAGTAAACTGTTTGTCGCCAAGTCGAATCTGCAATAGATATATCCCTCTGGCAAAGTCAGTTAAATCAAAGTCCATCGTATATCTTCTTGTCTGAGATACACCTTCGGAAGTCCTAAGTACTCTACCATTGCTGTTGAGCAATTCCCAGCTTAACATTTCTGCATTTTTGTTATCAACATCAAGCTTAAACTGACCATTACTTGGGTTTGGTGAAACTGTAACGGCTGCACCTAAGCTGTTTTCATCAAGACTTGTGCAGTTATCAATGGTTAAAACCAATATGTCACTATCTTCGCCAGTGCAAACATCCTCAGCAAAAACGGCCAGTGTAAGCTCAACTGATCCATTAATGATGTCCTGCTCACCCGGAGCGTAGGTTGCGTATAGTAAGTTTTCGTCGCTAAAAATACCATCGCCATTGCTTTGCCAAACGATGCTATCGGCAAAATTGGCCTGCCCGTAAAGTTCAATAACTTCATCCTGACAAATCAGGGTATCATTTCCGGCAATGGCTTCAGGATAATCGTAGATATAAACCATAAAGCTATCAGAAACAACAGTCCCGTCAAAGCCTGTAGCTTCGATTGTTAATGAAGTTGAGCCGGAAACCCTGTCATTCGGCCCGGGGGCAAAAAGTGTTGCCATGCGATCGTCGTACAAAATGATACCATCACCAGAGGTCGTCCACTCTACCGATTCAATAGCTAAACCAGTAGCTGTAGTTGCAACAGTGGTTTGGTCGATACACATATATTGATCTTCGCCTGCTTCAATTTCAGGTGCCACTCCTGGAGCAAAATTAAACGAAGCAAAATGCGTGCGCCAGTTGCTACTCAGGCGATACATCTGTGCGTACCAAAACGTGCTGTCATCTGCCGGATCAACAGACATAGCGCTGTAATCGCCCCAACGACTTACATTGGTTTGTGCACTGCTACCTTCTATAATAGAAACCTCAGGCATATTGAATGTACCGAGTGGAGCTCCTGCGGTGCGCCCTGTATATCTGATACTTGGGAATGTTTCTGAACTTGAAACGCTGTAACCTACAGCAATATTTCCATTCCCATTCATGGCGATACTTCCCATCCAGCGATAATCGTTATCGGGCTGCCATGTCCCCTGCTGATAAATGGACCAGTCATTCGTTTCTTTACGCAACTCGTACCAGCGGATAGCCGCACGCGCATTCGCCGTAACAGTATGATTTGCTACCAAAGTACTGTAATCACCAAAGTTGCGGTATTGAAGTCTGAACATCAATTGTCCACCAATGGCATCAAGGGTTTGTGTAGTATTGGGCTGCGGAATGGAACCCACATTCGCATTAAAGGCGTCAACAACAAGACTATTCTGAAGGCTGTAAGTTGCTGTGCCCGGATTGTTCCAGTCAATATCAGCTTTCCATATTTCAAGGTTTTTGTTGCCTGTGCGATTCATATGCGCAAACCAGGCAGGCTCATCTGAAGGAGGAGGCGTGCCATCGAAATCTGCGGGCAAAATACCATATTTAGAACCAGAAATAGGAAAAATAATCATTTCAGCATCTGGATCACCATTGAGCATGGCCTCGCGATCCATAGCAACTGCTCCACCACCTACGTAAGCAGTTGCACTGGAATTGAAATAGTTAAACGTACCCAGGTAGGCGTTTGGCCACACACCAAATTTGGGGTAATCATTAAAATAGTTAAACTCAAAAGCATAACGATACCAGGCACCGAGCGGATCGCCGGTTTCAGAAATGGCTACCAATTCCCAAAAAGAACCATCGCCGGTGTTGACTGCAAACTGGCTGGCAAACCATCGATCAGCCATTTCGTCATACACCACAATGGGATCGCCATCGTTGGTGCCACTCCATGGGCCCGGAAATCCATCCCATAATGTACTGTTATCAGCAGGTCCATAAAGCTGTAAGCCTTCTTTATTATAAATAGCAAAGGATGAGTTGATCATCAGAAAATAATGATCAGGTCCTACATCACCGTCTGTGTCAGGAGGATAAACGCCATTAACGTTTCCCAAACCCATTACCGAACGTAAGGGCCAGTAATCGCCGTCACGGTTTATATCTTCCTGAACAGCAGGATCAATTACATCAACATTCTCTGGACCACTCAGGTCAAATGGCGGATTTTCGATAGTGGCATTACCTACTAAATCGTTTTTCCAGGCTCTTTTGCGCTCACCGGGTGTTATTGGCTTAACATCTCTAAGCGGCTGAGTTTTCTCAAAATAGGCTGCTTTGATCACTTTTTCTGCACTATAGACTTGTGACTCCGGAGCAAGTGTTTGCCCAAATACCACTGCTCCAAAGGGAAGCAGAAAAAAGAGCATAAATAATTTTTTCATGGACTAAAATTTTGAAGGAGATTATAAAAAATAAATAACTGATTTATACTTCATTGTAACGAGCTTATAAAGCACTCAACTGAAAACTGAATTTTTGACTCAATTTATCCTTTGAATTATGCAGTATCAGGTAATAAGGAACGAGTATTGCCAGTGAGACTAATCCGGCAATTCCTTCTCCAAAACCTAATGTGAGCATAATGATTAACGTGAGTAATAGAATTATGAAAGGTAAAATATATCCCAGAAAAACAGCAAAATTACCTAAAGATTGCCTCATTATTACATTTACTTGCTGGCCACTTTTGTAGCTGTGTTCAGGAGGAAGTTCAACAAAAACTTTTTTCTCTTCCATCTCCGACATATTGCATGCTCCTTTGACCTGACACGAATTGCAAGCCGATTTAGAAAGAATCATCACCTCTGCCATCGGCCCTGAAATTTGAATGATGACACCAGGATGTGCTACCTCATTTGCAGTATTTGACATTTCGATTTTATTTTCTATCAATTAGTTCGCAAAAATAAACATTATTCACTTCCGGGAGCATAACCGCCCGTTTACAGTAAAACTTAGGGATGCAAAAAAAATTACTGAGATTATTGAAAAATATCTACGGAGTAGAAAGTGACACAGGCAATATTTTTCCGTTGAAATACTTATTGCCATTGCAAGCAAAATCCACAATAAATTCAGCCATTTGAGCAGCCGAAAGCGGAGCTTCATAACCCGGAAAGGCTTCAGCAAGCATCTCAGTTTGTGCAGCTCCAAGCGCTAGACTATTCACACTTACCTCATTATCGCGCAACTCCTCAGCGAAACATTCGCTCATAACAGCCAGTGCCGCCTTGGAAGCGCTATACAGTGCCAAACCCGGAAATTTTGCGCTGCCCTGATAGCCTCCCATGCTACTAATTGTGATCATATGCGCCTGTTTCGTCAGATAAGGCAAAACCATTTGCATCAATAAAAAAGCCGCTTTTGTATTGACATGAAATAAGCGATCGAAATCATTTTCCGAAAATTCACTGATCTTTTTATTGATAAGTAAACCGGCATTGTAAATTACAATTTTTGGTTTAAACACATGTAAATCAAGTGTTTCTTTCAGTCGATCAGTAAATCCGGCGACTTCAAAATCTATCGCAACAGGAATCAATTCCCCGGGCTCATGCTTATTATCCTGCTGCTTTTGGATTTCAGTTAATCGTGAAATATTTCTGGATAGCGCCATAAGACGCACATCAGCTTTTATTAAAAATAACCGACATATTTCCAAGCCTATGCCCCGGCCACTTCCTGCAATCAAAACATCCATAATGATTAAAAATTTATCTTTCTTCCCGTTGAAATTGCTTTTGCATCTGCCCCACATCAACAGCACTTATCGTCAGCATGCCAGTTTCGTCAACCGTAATTGAGATATTATAGGTGGCATCCGAAACAAAAGGATCAAAATTCATATAGGCTATCCCCTGAATGGGCGTGCTGCTATATGTTTTGGCAAGTTCAACAGCTTGTTTGTAATCTTTTGAGATGGGTATATTGGCTTTATTGGCAATCCTTTCGGCTTCGTTCATAGCAAGCTGATAATTCCCGGAATAAACCAATAAAACGGAGTTAAACCCTTCGTTGGGATTTTCCACTGAGGTGAGCTGCGAATAATCCGCATCCAGCATAAGGCCCTGAGGCTCTGTTAGTCCAAGTTGACGTGCCCAATCGGGCAAAGAAGTAGCGGGATTAGAATTCGACCTGCGTGCTATTACCCGGCCATAGGTTTCCTTTACCTCATTCAGCTGCTCATCGGCTTCTTTATCAGACAGTTCTCCCAAAGCCCTTTGTTGTTCAATTGCTTCAATTTCCGCTTGCATCGCATCCACCATATCCATCGTTTCTCCAATACTCTCCATCGATTGGTTAAAGCTATCCAATTGATTTTCAAATTTTTCCGACTCCGACTTTTCTTCTGGCAAACAGGATGCCATCAAGAAAATAAGGGCAAATAACCGCACAATTTGGATGAAATATCTCATAAGAGTAAAATTTGAAATAACCGAGAAACAAAAGTAATCTTTTTCATTAAATCCAGGTTGCAGATAAAAGTGTAATCCCAGCATCAATACAAGCTTAGTGTTTGGTTTTTAATTATTTAAAATTAAATTGTCACGATAAAACGCAACAAATATTTATGAATTAAACTGAAGGATTTTTATTACACACTTCCTTGTCTCCAACTTTCGTCTATGATTTTTTTTCAATAGCCTCCAATCAGGTGCAAGTGCTGAAAATCTCGTATATTTGTAAACTATTCGTTCAAAAAAAAAGATGAGTATCGGCTATGAAAAAACTTGCTTCAGGCAGTATATTATTTCTTTGTTATGTGTTGTTTGCGTCTTCGTTGTTCGGGCAGGATAATTTTCAAAAAACTGTTATAGAAGCATTTAAGCAAGGTGAACCCGATAAAATTGAGCCCTATTTTACGTCGAGCATCTACCTCGAACTACCCGAAACAAAAGGAACTCATAGTAAAAATCAGACAAAAATTTTACTGAAGGCATTTTTTAGCAAGCATAAACCTACTGATTTTATCTTAATGGAATCAGGCAAAGCCATTGACAGCCAGTCAAACTATTATATAGGGAAGCTAAGCACCAACACTACAGATTATCAGGTTTACATCCTCGGAAAGCCTGAGCAACAACATATTCATTCAATTAGTCTGATAGAAATTCCATGAAGGACAGCAATTTGATTATTGAAGAGCACATACGTCTGGCGATTGCAGAAGATTTAGGAAACGGTGACCACACCTCAATGTCAACCATTCCAGCAGAAGCGCAGGGTAAGATGCAATTATTGGTGAAGGAATCCGGTATTATCGCGGGTATTGAGGTAGCTGAAACTGTATTTCATCTGGTGGATCCCGAAATTATTTTCACGGCATTTCTAAAAGATGGTCAATCTGTACAAACCGGTGATTTTGTTTTTAGCGTTGAAGGCAGGATAATTTCTTTGTTATCAGCCGAAAGACTTGCGCTCAATTATATGCAGCGCATGAGCGGAATCGCCACAAATACAGCCTATTACAAATCACTTTTGAAAGGACTTCCTACCCGACTACTGGACACCCGCAAAACTACGCCGGGCATGCGAATCTTCGAAAAAATGGCTGTAAATACAGGCGGAGGCGAAAATCATCGTTTTGGCTTATTCGATATGATTTTAATAAAAAATAATCATGTTGATTTTGCCGGTGGCGTGCAGGAAGCCATTGAAGCAGCAAACAATTATCTAAAAAAAGAAGCACTTTCAATCCCGATAGAAATCGAGGTCAGGAATTTTGAGGAATTACAAAAAGTGCTCGAATACGGAAATATTCAACGTATTATGCTGGACAATTTCAGTCCCGAAGCTTTGAAAAAAGCCATTCAAATCATCGATAAGCGTTATGAAACAGAAGCTTCGGGTGGCATCACAGCACACACATTGTACGATTACGCCCTGAGTGGTGTGGATTATATTTCAGTTGGCGCACTCACACATCACATTAAAAGTCTGGATCTGAGCCTGCGCGCAATAACACATTGACATGAATTTTTTATTGAGTTTAATTCAAAAAGTAAAAAACAGGTATCACAAGCGGCGAGATCAATTGATCGCCTTTTTGCGGCTGCTGATTCTGCCGGGTTTTGATGAAATGCCACTTTATGATGTTTTGGTATTTTTCGGGAAAGGTCTGTTTAAGGGTTCTGTCTCAACACGGGCGGCTGCCGTAGCTTATAGCTTTTTCCTCGCAATTTTTCCGTTCATCATCTTTATTTTTACACTGATTCCTTATCTGCCTATTGATAATTTTCAGCAAACCCTGTTGACTTTGTTTCAGGATATCATTCCTCCCAACACCTATGCAGAGGTGGAGCAAACCATTACAGAAATTGTGATGCGGCAGAACTCCGGGCTTCTTTCGCTGAGTTTTATCCTTACATTTATTTTCAGCACCAATGGCGTAAGTGCCATCATTGATGGCTTCAGCGGCACCTGGCATACCTTCGACACCAAAACATGGATTCAGCAGCAACTTTCGGCCATGTTTTTAACGACCGTGCTTTCAGTTTTGGTAATCATTGCAATCGCATTGATTACAACCGGAGGTGTATTCATACAGTGGCTTATTGATAAGGAAATGATTTTTGGAGGCTTAACGGCTAATTTGCTTCAATTTTTCCGCTGGTTTGTTATTGTATTGCTTACTTTTTTCTGCCTCTCCATGCTTTATTATTATGCTCCTTCCAAGCGTAAAGAATACCGTTTCATAAGCCCTGGAAGCATTCTTTCAACGGCATTATTCATTATCGGAACCCTTGCTTTCAACTTTTACATCTCCAACTTTTCTCGTTATAATGCCCTGTACGGCTCTATCGGTACCCTGATAATATTTATGGTATGGCTCTATTTTAATGCACTCATTTTGTTAATTGGTTTTGAGTTGAATGTGAGCATCCGACGTGCCAAGATGGAGAATAAGCTTTTGGAAGAGATAGAATAAAATATACGCCATTTCCTGAACAGCATTGCGTTAAAGTGTGTTACATTGAAATAAGGGAATTGGGTTGAAAAACAAAGCCAAAAAGTTACTTACTTTTGCAGAAAAGTAATCAATGACTTTCAAAATAATTTCTGTCGTAGGCGCCAGACCTAACTTTATTAAAATCGCCCCGCTCGATAGGGAATTCCAAAAGCATCCCGAAATTGAGCATATTATTTGTCATACCGGGCAGCATTTTGACAAAAACATGTCTGAGATTTTTTTTGAACAGTTGGGTATTTCCAAACCGGCCTATAATTTGGGGATATCTGGCGGAAGTCATGCCAGCCAGGTTGCTGAGATACTGACTTCTTTTGAAAAGGTTCTTATAGCAGAAAACCCTGATTTAATTGTTGTTCCTGGTGACGTTAACTCCACCTTAGCAGCTGCACTAACAGCCTCAAAACTTGGAATTCCTGTTGCCCATATCGAGTCAGGCCTGCGATCATTTGACAGAAATATGCCTGAAGAAATTAACAGGTTATTGACGGATCAATTAGCTGATTTACTGTTTGTAACCGAAAAAAGTGGATTGGTTAATTTGAAGCATGAAGGCGTTGATGATTCCAAGGTATTTTTTACCGGTAATATCATGATTGACAGCTTAGTCTATCAAAATAAATTAATATCCAATTCGGAAATATTAAAACAATATAAGCTTGAAAAAGGGAATTATGCTGTAGCAACTTTTCATCGTCCTTCCAATGTTGATGATGTGAAAAGCCTCCAGGCATTGGTTTTGTTTCTGAATAAAGTTTCATCAAAAATAAAGCTGGTTCTTCCCCTCCACCCCAGAACAAAATCTCGTTTAGAAGCTTTTGACTTATTGGAACAATTAAGTAATCAAATTACTTTAACCGAGCCGCTATCCTACCTCAATTTTCTTTCACTCGTCGAAAAAGCAAAACTTGTTATCACTGATAGCGGCGGCATACAAGAAGAGACAACATTTTTAGGAGTGCCCTGTATCACTGTCAGAAACAATACTGAAAGGCCTGTTACCGTTGATATTGGAACAAATATGCTGGCGGGTACAAATTTTGATAACGTATGGGATGCTTTTGTAAATTTGCTCAATAATAAAAACATTAAAGGTCAAATTCCGGAACTTTGGGATGGCAAAACCGCTGAACGGATTTACAGCCACATTATCCATTTTCTCAAAAATCGCGCATGAAGATATTGATGGTTTTGGATCATGATTTTCCACCTGATATAAGAGTGGAAAACGAAATTGAAACACTTACGCGTGTTGGTCATGAAGTGCATATTGCTTGTTTTACAATGAAAAACAAAGCACTAAAAGACAACTTTGAAGGTGCAACAATTCATCGAAAAGTCATCAGTAAGCTCAGACACAAAACGAGTGTTGGCTGCCTTAAGCTTCCTTTTTACTTCAATTTTTGGAGAGGATTTCTGATTGATTTACAGCATACTTACAACTTTGACGCCATTCACATTCACGATCTGCCCATGGCACAGCTTGGATATGAAATGAAAAAAAAATTTGAAGTCAGATTTATTCTTGACCTGCACGAAAACTGGCCTGCTTTATTAGCGCAGGCTGATCACGTAAAAGGTCTGCTTGGGAAAATGCTTTCCAACAACAATCAATGGAAACACTATGAAAAATTCATGTGCCTCCAGGCAGATGAAATAATAGTGGTGGTTGAAGAAGCAAAAAATCGTTTAGTAAAATCAAACATTCCCGCTCAAAAAATCAGTGTCGTATCTAACACATTGAATACAGCGCATTTTAAAGTTCCAGATTCAAAACCTGACAAAGACTATTTAACCTTGTTTTATGCCGGGGGGATAAACAGACACAGGGGATTGCAAACAATTATACCGGCGCTTGCGCTATTGCCCAATAAAGTAAGGCTTTATATTTTGGGCGATGGTTCGTTTGTTGACGAATTGCAATCAATCGCTAGGCAAAACAATGTCGTTGATCAGGTAAAGTTCTTTGGATGGCAAGCTTTCGAAAAGATGAATCAACTTATGGGCGAGGCTGATATCTGTTTGATTCCGCACGTAAAAAGTGATCATACAGACAACACAATACCTCACAAGCTCTTTCAATACATGTATGCGAAAAAACCTGTTGTGGCCTCAAATTGTGATCCCATTCAGCGAATTATTGAAGAAAGTGCTTCAGGTATGATCTATCAATGGGAGGACTCGGAAGAATTTTCAAAGATCATTGAAAAACTTTTAAAATCACCAGAACAGCTCATCACGATGGGCGAAAACGGTTATCAGGCAACTGTAAAAAACTACCTTTGGAAAAATGATGCCGCCAGATTAGTTAAACTTTACGCAACCAATGACAAAAGATAACAGAAAATTTTACGAGAATTTTGATTGGGAATCGCTCAAATCATCTGATTTGAAAGAGAAAATTCAGCTTGTACTTGATTTGATTCCTCTGCATGTGGAAAGCATTTTAGATGTTGGTTGTGGTAATGGTGCAATTACAAACGTATTAGCTGAAAGCTATGATATCACTGGTGTTGATAGAAGCAAAGAAGCACTCAAGTATGTAACAACGAAAAAAATATTAGCAAGTGCAGATGCTATTCCCTTGCGTGATAAACAATTTGATCTTGTGTTCTCAAGCGAATTGTTAGAACATCTCGAAGAAATCACTTTAAAAAATACCGTTCATGAAATTAGCAGACTTACTAATAACTATCTTTTGATTTCTGTTCCGAATGACGAAAACCCGGATAAACTTTCGATTCGATGTCCGAAATGCAATTTCGATTATAATCGCCCAAATCATATCAACAGTTTTAACGAGCAAAAACTTTCAGCTCTTTTCCCGGATTTTCGCATTTTAAAAACTGTTAAAACAGGAAAAAGTGTACGCTATTATGCTCCGGCATTACTCAAGCTTAAGAAAAGATTTTCGTCACCAAATTCATGGATTCCTTATTATTGGATTGCCAAAGATAAAAGAAGCACAGTTTGTCCATCCTGCGAACATGAATTTGAATATGGGTATAAATTCCATCCTGTTGCCAGCTTTATCGACACTTTAAATGTATTGGTTTCTCCCAAAAAGCCTTATTGGCTCATGATTTTATTCCAAAAAAAATAACCCATGGGCCTCATCAAAACACAGAGCATTGCCGGCACCATCCTATCCTACCTCGGGGTGATTTTGGGATTTGTGACTACTGCTTTACTTTTTCCTGAAATCCTCTCGAAAGCCGAAATTGGCTTGCTACGTTTGCTGGTCTCGGTTTCGTTGCTATTTGCCCAGTTTTCAGGATTGGGATTTAATGCTGTTACACTGCGCAATTTCCCCTATTTTAGAAACTTAGAGCAAAACCATCATGGGTTTCTTAAACTAGCGCTTCTGATCAACTTCGCCGGCTTTGTGATTGCCATGATCGTATTTTTTTCGATAAAATCCTGGCTAATCAGTCAAAATATTGAGAAATCAGCCCTTTTTGTTGAGTATATCAATTACCTGATTCCACTCATCTTTTTTACCACCTTTTTCAATGCACTCGACAGCTATTATCGTGCGGTTTACAATGCCATAAAAGGCTCGCTATATAAAGAAGTTTGGCAACGTATCTTTATCATGCTTTCGGTTGTACTTTATTATTTCGAGCTCATCAGTTTTGCTCAGCTGGTTTTGCTGTATGTGGTTTCGATTAGCCTGCCAACACTGCTTATCGCATGGTCAATCTATCGAAGCGGACAATTCGTTTTTGGAAACTTCAGGGGGTTTATCACAAAAGATATGGCGCGCAATATGCGTTCGGTGGCGATCTTTGGGATTGCAACCAGCTTTTCCGGTATTCTAATTCTCAATATCGATGTGGTGATGCTTAATGATATGCTGGGGCTTGCCGATACCGGAATTTATTCTACTACCTTTTACTTTGGCACGCTGATTCTGATTCCCTCGCGCTCAGTGATTAAAATTGCGGTGATTGTAATTGCAGATGGCTGGAAATCGAACGACAGAAAAAAAATCATGGAAATCTATGATAAAAGTAACCGCATCCTTTCAGCCGCAGGGCTTTTGTTGTTCTTAGGACTGATGCTGAATATCGATCAGGTTTTTGATATTCTGGGTTCCGATTTTGAAGCCGGTCGCATGGTCATTGTATTTATTGGCCTGGCCAATCTGGTGGAGATGTTTACCAGCGTATCGCAATACATCATCAGCAATTCGAGACAGTATAAGGTAATCACCTGGTTTTTGTTGATTTTCGTCGGATTGCTGATTATTACCAATTTGATTTTTATTCCGCTTTACGGATTAGTTGGAGCCGCAATTGCTTCTTTAATTTCGCGATTTATCTATAATCTGATGTCGTGGGCTTATGTATATTTTAAGTTTGGAATGCAACCTTTTCGCTGGGGCTACTTTGGTTTGTTAGCAATAGGAATTATAGCTTTTCTTGCGGCAAGGTTAACACCAGAATTTGATTATTTTGTGCTGGAAATAATTGTCCAAAGCACCATTTTTGTGTCTATCTTCGTTGTTTTACTTTATTACTTGAAATTCTCCTCCGACATCAACCAAACCATCGATAGCAGCTTGAAATGGCTGCATTTCAGAAAATAAAACGTACTTTCGCTGCTTAATTTCAAAAAACACCGATGTGAATAAACGAGCTGAAGTTGTTTTTATAGGAAGCGGCGCCATAGCCAGTTCTTTGGGCAATGTATTGGCCAAAGATGGCACAAAAGTTACCTTACTTTCTATTGAAGATGAAGTAGTTAAAAGCATAAATGAAGCACATATTAACCCAAAATATTTCCCGACTTTTCAGTTGCACCCTACCCTGACGGCCTCTTCTGATAAATCGGCAATATCAGCTGCAGACATTGTATTTCTGGCCATTCCTTCAATAGCTGTGGTGGACTATGTAATAACCAATAAGGATTTCTTTGGGACTGAAACCATTCTGGTTAACCTTGCCAAAGGATTTGGCAGCGACTCAGCCATCATACCTGATTGTCTGAAGACACAGATAAAAAACCCATTGGTGAGCATGAAAGGCCCGTCTTTTGCACGCGAAATCATCAATGGCCAACCTACTGCATTTACGATCGCCTCTGAAAATGCAGCGATTTCAAAAGTATTAGACAAGCTGTTTTTAAATACCGCTATTCATCTTGATTTCACGACGGATATACGAGGTGTGGAATATGCCAGTATTTTAAAAAATATTTACGCGATTATCATCGGAATTGTTGATGCCAGTTTTGATTCACCTAATTTGCGATCATTGGTGCTTTCGAAAGCTATAAACGAAATGAGGAATTTAATGACAGGTTTTGGCGGTCAATCTCAGACCTTTTTTAACTACTGCGGATTTGGTGATTTTTCGTTGACTGCACTGAACGATTTAAGCCGAAACCGAACTCTGGGTCTTCTGATTGGAAAAGGATTTTTTTCGCAGGATATTTCAGAAAAAGTAGTGCTGGAAGGCCGTATAGCAGCGAATATATTTTATGAGCAGCTTCAATCCAAAGGTGTACCAGAAAGTGAATATCCACTCCTGACGGAGTTGTATCAAGTATTTAACACTTCCTATGACATTGGAAAATTTGTAAATAACATCCTCAACGATCGCATGCAGCGTTAAGCTCTGCAGCCATTGTTGCTGTCAGATTTCGACGCTCAAAGCGACTGTTATCTATTTTTTTCGACAGATCTTCTCCATTTTTCCAGGCCTGATAGTAGCTAAAAATATTGATCTCCAACTGTTTAACATCGTCAAAATCAGAAACCAGACCTGCAGACACCTTACTTATTAACTGTGCTGCATCACCTTGGATCGGGCCTATACAAATTATTGGCCGGGCAGCACCCAAATACTCAAATAGCTTTCCGGTAAGAATAAGATGCGCATTAGGCGTACGGTTGATAAACAAGAGTAAGACCTGAGCATTGATCTGTTCCTCAATTACCTGATCATGTGGTAGATAATCGATTTCTTTTAGGTACTGCTTTAAACCAAATTTTTCGATTGATTGGCCAACAAAGTAATCTATTTTACCGATCAGCCTGATTTCAAGGTCACGTGAAAAATCAGTGTGCGATTGTGCCAGAGAACTCAATGCCTGCCAGAGCTCTTTGGGATTACGCGTTTTAACCAGCGAACCAATATGTGCCAGAGAAAATTTATCCGTCTTTTGATAAATCCTGTTTTTAAGAAAATCAGCAGCATCAAAACCGTTGGTAATCAATGTATAGCGGCGATCCACAATTTCCTCGAACTCTCTTTTCATCCCCGGGCTCACTACGGTAACTGCATCGGCATTTTTTAATACTTTCAACTCCAGCCGGTGATGTTTTCTGTCGGCCCGTTTTCCCAACATCAAATCCTGGTAATAGTCAATATTTGTCCAGGGATCGCGAAAATCTGCCAACCACGGAATTCGATGTTCCTGCTGCAATTTCAAGGCAATCATATGCATGCTATGCGGTGGACCTGTAGAAACGATGGCATCCACCTTGTTTTCTTTTAGCCATTGCGACAAATATTTCACCGAAGGTTTTATCCAAAAGCATCTGGCATCAGGAATAAAAAGGTTTCCCCTGATCCAAATACTTATCTTTTCGGCCAATCCGGTGTTTTTCTTTTCCGACAGGAAGGCAGTTTGAATTTTATCTGCTTTCTTTCTTCCGGTGAAGTGTTTATAAAACTGATAGGGCTCCCATACTTTGGTTTTCAACACCATGATGTCTTCTGGGATTTCTTTTAAAAGCGAGGCGTCAGTTTGCGGAGCTTCTGGGTTCTCAGGTGTATAAATAATGGGTTCCCAACCAAAATCCCGGAGATACTTCACAAATTTTAACCAGCGCTGTACACCACCACCTCCCGATGGAGGCCAATAATAGGTAATGATCAAAACCTTTTTCATTCCTTCACTTCTGCAGCTTTTCTGCTTTGCAAAATTGCCTTTGTAATCAAAGCAAGCGCCAGGAGTATCAAAATTAGTGAGCTCACCAGGCTTACCCGCTCTCCTACTACCCATACTGCGGGTTCATAACGCATTTCGAGTGTATGACTGCCATCAGGAACAAAAGCTGCCCGTAGTAGATAATTAGCGCGAATAAGTGGATGCTCCTGTCCGTCAAGGTATAACTTCCAGCCTTTCCGAGTCCATATCTCTGAAAATACTATCAAGCCGGGTGATTGCGACTTATAATCATACTCAAGCGCATTGGGGGCATAAGCAGTAAGTTGAACAGCCGCTCTGGCATCGCCTCCCTTGAAATCAGCGCTAAACGCTTCAAATTCACGGCTAAGCACGGCTGTTTTTGCCGGATCAATAGCTTGCAAGGCATCAATTTCTTCATTAGGAGTGTCGACCCACTCAATTTCAGAAACAAACCAGGCATCACCAAGCGCTTGAAAATTGGTGATTGGCGTGAGGTTGGGACTATAAATGATGTACTTGGTATTAAGCATATTCAACACATGCTGTTTGCGCAGATTTTCATTGATAGCGTCAAGCGTAGGATTATTTTCAAATCCCTTCAATACCGATTGAATTTCGGCCTGAAGGTAGTGGTCAATTATATCCTGATAGCGTTGCAACTTAGCACCATGGTAACCACCGATTGAATGATGGAAATAACTGGTACTGGCATCATTAAATACATTCTTAGTAATGTCCAATACCCTGAAATTTGGATCGTTATCCTTAAATATTTCCCGATCAGCTTTGGTTAACTGAAACGGGTTTTCAACTTTACGCTTTGAAACAAAATTATCATTGTTTAAATAACGCTGCGCCACAGGAACCATATCAATTAATATCAAGAGAGTAAAGGCCACAGTGAGCCATTGCCTCTTAATTTTACCCTTTCCAAAGAAAAATAACGCTGCCGCAGCCAAGGAAATAAAAATAAAACTACGCATAGCATCCGCCTTGAAGATATGCACACGCACCGCTTCAAGTTGCATCAGGAAACTATCAATCTGGCTGGAATCAGCCGGATTAGTCTGTCTGATGCGGTCGAACTGCTCTAACTCAAACTGACTAAAAAAGTTAAAGAATAAAGTCGGCATCAAATAAAACAGTAAGCTAATCCCACCTGTAAGTCCATAGGCTACAAAAAAGTAGGTCTGGTTCTTTTTAAGCACATCAGGATTTTTAAAAAAACGGTACAAAGCCATAAAACCAAGCATGGGGATAGCCAGCTCAGCAATTACCAGGGTCATTGACACGGCCCGGAATTTATTATAGCCAGGTATAAAATCCAGAAAAAAGTCCGTAAACGGCATGAAGTTCTTTCCCCAGCTCAGCAAAATAGATAGTATAGTGGCAATCAGCAATATCCATTTATACTTACCCTTGACAAAAAACAGTCCCAGCACAAAAAGAAATACCACTATTGCACCGGCATAAACTGGTCCACTTGTGCCTGGCTGGTCGCCCCAATAGGCATTTTGTTGGGCAAGTGCCTGGCGCAATCCGCGATCGGCCTGCTCAAGCGCCGGATGGTTATTTCCAAGGGCTGCTGTTGCTCCACCTTTTACATTAGGAATCATCAGCGACCAGGTTTCGCCAATACCATAACTCCAATTGGTAATATAGGAGCGATCCAGGCCTTTGGTTTGGTCAGCCGCATCCTTGGAAAGAACAGGTGTTCCGCGCATGGTATCCTTGCCGTAATCGTAGGTGGCATAGAGATTTGTGCTATGGGTCAACACGGCCAAAACCGCTCCAACAAGTAAATATGCACTTGCTTTAAAAAAATGAGGCAAAGTCTTGAATCTGATGGCATCAGCGAGCTGAACCAGGGCTAATATAACAACGATCAGCAACAGGTAGTAAGTGATTTGAAGATGCCCGGCTTCAATTTCCAGTGCCAGCGCGATGGCAGCAAGCAGGGCTCCCCACAAATATTTTCCTTTGTAAGCCAATATAATTCCTGCCAAAACTGGTGCCATATAACCAATTGCATAAGCTTTTGAAGTGTGTCCGGCTCCCAGAATAATAAAAAAATAAGACGAAAAAGCAAAGGCAATTGCACCTGCCATGCTCAGCCAGGGATCAATGCCCAGCACCAGCAACAGGATAAAAAACCCCAACATATAAATAAATACGGCATTAGCAGGGTAAGGCATCCAAAGCTGTATAACTTTCTTAACATAGCGGATTAGATTGCTGCTATACACAACAGAAATCTGCCAGGCAGGCATTCCACCAAACATTGAATTGGTCCATAATGGCTCTTGCCCGGTTTGCTCACGGAAATCAACGATTTCCTGCGACATTCCTTTAAACATGTTAATATCATGCTGTTGCAGGCGCTTGCCCTCAAGTAGCGGATTGAAATAGACGAAAGAAATGACGATAAAGCTCAGGATGGCAGTGAGTACCGCCAGCCAATAGTTGGATAGCTGCTTATTTATTTGTTTCATGCTTGGAATTGTTGTCTTTAATTTCTTCGAAATCAACATACTCGCCAATATCAGGATCGACACGTGAATGCTCAGATTCTTTATAGTTTAGCTTAACTTCGCCTTCTTTTTGCCGACTGTTCTTGTTTTGAGATTGCCCCATCTTATCCTGCATCTTTCGGATATAACGCCCAATAATCCAGGGCAATACATACCTCAGAAACAATCTAAAGGCATAAAAAATGAATAGCACCCAAAAAATAAACAAAAAGAAGGTCTCCATTGATAAGGCTTTATACAAGATTGACTGCTTGCGAAATTAGACTTTTTTCGGAAAAGGAGAACAAGCGTATAAGTAGAATTAACACTTTTTTTGGACTCAAGAAATGGAATTTAATGGAGGAAAGCTGTCGCTATAGCACACACAAAAAAGAAGGCAATGAAATCACTACCTTCTCTCTAAACCTTAAATAAATATAGAAACGGCCTTTTGCCGGTTTACATTTCGTCGGAAACCGTAAGTTTTTTTCTGCCTTTGGCTCTTCTGGCTTTAATTACCTTGCGTCCGTTAGCTGTGGCCATTCTTTCTCTGAAACCGTGTTTGTTACGGCGTTTTTTGTTTGATGGTTGAAATGTACGTTTCATCGCTCAATAGTATTTTTCAGGTCTATTATTCGCCAACAGCCTGCTGCCATATGGCTTGATTAATTATCCAAAATCGGAGTGCAAAAGTAAGGGTATTTTTTTGTTTTGCAAAGAATATTGCGATATTTTTTAAAAACGCCCTCAAACGCTTAAAAAAAGGAGAATAGCCTGCGCCACTCTCCTTTTTAAATTCGCTTTGAAATTTATTTCTTGGGTGCGTGTTTCAAAGTTTCTACCAGGTATTCCCAGAACAGCTTAACGGTTTCAACATTCACTTTTTCGTCAGGTGAATGGGGATGACGAATGGTAGGGCCAAACGAAATCATATCCCAGTTAGGGTAAGCTCCACCAAGAATTCCACATTCCAATCCGGCATGAATTACCTTTACTTCAGGCACTCTTCCAAATCTGTTGTTATAAACATCCTTCATGGCATGAAGAATTGCAGAATCAACATTGGGCTTCCAGCCGGGATAGTCACCCGATGAATACGCTTTTCCGCCGGCTTTTTCAAATACATCCCGGATTTGAGCTGATAGTTTTTCTTTGTCGGCATCCACAGAACTGCGTTGTAAAGTACCGATAACAAAGTTTCCGTCGATCATTTTCACTGTTGCGAGATTGGTCGAAGTTTCCACCACACCTTCCATATCTTTCGACATATTGATAACACCATTCGGGCATTTGGCAACCGCTTCAAAAAGATTATCCTGTGTTTTGGCATCTACTACATTTTGAGGCAGTTCAGCAGCTTCTGCTTTCACCACAACTCCTCCATCTGCTTCAGAAAACTCATCTTGAACGATAGCTTCAAATTCATTGGCAAACTGCTCAAAACCAGCAGCTTTCTCAATTGGGACAGTAACTAAGGCGAATGCTTCACGTGGAATGGCATTGCGCAGGCTGCCGCCGTCTATTTCGGCCAAACGCAGTCCAAATTTATCGGCTGCCATCAGCATCAATGTATTGATAATTTTATTGGCATTGCCGCGTCCAAGGTGGATATCCAAACCTGAATGACCTCCTTTGAGCCCTTTTACGATCAGGCGATAGGCTTTATGATCAGCAGGAACTGCCTCTGTTTTAAAGGCAAATTCACCTGTTGAATCTACACCACCGGCACAACCAATATACAACTCTCCTTCGTCTTCCGAGTCCATATTAAGCAGGATGTCGCCTTTTAAAATTCCGGGCTTAAGTTCGTTAGCGCCGGTCATTCCTGTTTCTTCGTCAATGGTGAATAAAGCTTCTATCGGGCCATGCTCCAAATCGGTGGCTTCGAGCACTGTCATCGCTGCAGCAGCACCTATTCCGTTGTCGGAACCAAGGGTAGTGCCTTTGGCTTTTACCCAACCGTCTTCAATATATGTTTCGATCGGATCTTTTTCAAAATCGTGATCTGTTCCTTCATTTTTCTGTGGAACCATATCCAGATGTGCCTGCAGAATAATGCCTTTGCGATCTTCCATTCCTGCTGTGGCAGGTTTGCGCGCAATTACATTACCCACCTCATCTACAATTGTTTCCAAACCCAGTTTTTCGCAAAACTCTTTGGTAAAAGCAATAATTTTTTCTTCTTTCTTGGAAGGACGGGGAATCTGAGTGAGACTGTAAAAATTTTTCCAGATGCCTTTTGGTTCCAGTTCCTGAATTGTACTCATAAGTTATTATTTTAGGTTAAAATTCATTTTTGAAGGGATAAAAGTACAAATTTTTGTCTGCCTAAAGTCAAATTAAAGTGATCAAAGCCGAAATTTGAGAATTGTTAACGTTTGGGGGCCTCCAAAATGAACCACTGAATAAGCGTTTGATGGGAAATATAGAAATTCAACTCTAGCTGGGCAATTTGCTAAAGTTCCAACCCTATCTTCATGCCATCTTCTGGCAAAGGAAATTAAACATGATTTGCTTAGGATCATAATGGTTTATGCACATCCGTTTTTGGAGCAATATATTCGGCTTTTCGCTTAAAAGCTGCTATCTAAAAGAAATAGCGTATCTTTGCAGTATCATATTTTAATGAAACGGCAAGTTGTTAGCCGAACTATACAAATTATCTTTCCGCCGGCGCAGAAAAAGCAACATCTTTTCCGGCATCATTTACCCAAATATTTCATGTCATTTAAAAATCTCAATCTGATTGAACCCGTCCTTAAAGCATTGACGGCAGAAGGTTATAGCATACCTACACCTATTCAAAAACAAGCCATACCTTATGTATTGGCCGGGCGCGACCTGCAAGGCTGCGCTCAAACAGGCACCGGAAAAACGGCAGCTTTTGCCATTCCTATCATACAGCGTTTACACGAGCAAAAATCACATAAACCTGGTATTCAAGTTCTTATTTTAACACCAACACGTGAGTTGGCTATTCAAATCGATGAAAGTTTTGTTTCATACAGCAAATATACTTCGCTAACGCATACTGTGATTTATGGTGGCGTATCGCAACTGCAACAGGTAAAGACACTAAAACGAGGCGTAGAGGTGCTTATTGCAACGCCTGGTCGCCTGCTGGACCTGATCGGACAAGGTTATATCGATCTGCGACGTATTGGCATTTTCGTTCTCGATGAAGCCGATCGCATGCTTGATATGGGTTTTATTCACGACGTGAAACGCGTGATAGCCTATTTGCCTGCCAAACGACAAACTTTATTTTTCTCGGCAACCATGTCGCCGGTCATTGAAAAGCTGGCCCAATCCATGCTTGTAAATCCTGCCAAAGTGGAGGTAACTCCACCAACATCAACGGTAGATAAAATTGAGCAACAACTTTTTTACACCAATAAAAAGGATAAGCCCGATCTGCTTAACCACCTGCTACAGGAACAATTGATCCCAACAGCCTTGGTATTTACACGAACCAAACACGGCGCCGACCGGGTGGTGAAATATTTGCTGCGCATGAATGTAAAATCTGCTGCCATCCACGGCAATAAAAGTCAAAATGCCAGACAAGCTGCCCTTAATAATTTTAAAAACGGCCAGTTGCGTGTACTTGTTGCCACCGATATTGCTGCCCGTGGCATTGATATTGATGAGCTGACCCATGTATTCAATTACGACCTGCCGGATGTGGCAGAAACCTATATTCACCGCATTGGCAGAACCGGAAGGGCTGGAAATACTGGTATTGCCATCGCTTTTTGTGATATTGACGAAAGAACTGAACTGCGTGATATCGAAAGACTTATCGGCAAAAAAGTTCCGGTGATTGAATCCCATCCTTTTCCTGCTTTATCAGCCAGTAATCTGCCTAAAAAAACGATCTCACAGCCAAGGAGAAGTGGTCAACGCCCACGAACGCATGCTTACAAACCAAGCATATCGCGCTAAGCCTGATATATTGTACTGATTCAGCAAGCTGGGTCACAGGCTGGCATCTTCGATGTCCGGCATAATTAGAAGTTTAAAAATAAGAGTCGCATTGCGCATGGTTCATGACAAAGCGACTCTTTGCTTTTTATATTGCTCATCAACAACCGCTTTGAAATAGGCTTTGTAGTCTTCCAGAGTCTCAATATCTTGCTGAATAATTGCCAGCCAATTTTTTATATTATCCCCATCTGATGAAAGACTCTTTTCAAAGATACACTTGTCGGCATTGCGCTCTTCAGCGGCTATGCAGTCTGGTCTTGGCCAGGTGTTTACATAGTTGTATTCAAATAAAGAATTTCGATATAAAACAAGGATTTCTACCTTCATACGTCTATAGTTAATCATGAAGTTTTGGAAATCTTCCTGCGTAATCAGGCCATGATCCAGCAAGAATTCATACACATAAACCACCCCCCAGACGGCTGCAATCATATGAGCAGCATTTTCTGCCATAAAACTACCCGAAATCCTGGCTAAATACCTATCAAACGTTGAAAACTTCAGGTTGAAAAAACCTTTCCATTTTGGATTTTTTTTATTTATTGTAAACTCTTGCCAATAATTTCTAATTAAGCTAAAGAGCAAGCCGCTTACATTGAATTGCATGCCCTTTTCCAACATCCGCTTCATAAAAAAGTTTCTCAGCAGCATCATACATTCATCCATGCTTTTAGCAAACAACTTCTTAAGTTCATCTAAATCCGGAAATTCATCAAAAAATCCTGTATCATAGGTATAGGTAGGATCCTCGTCAAGTATAAAACCATATGGCTTTAGAAGTTTTTTGAGTTTATTAACATTGAAGGGCTTACCATAAGACAGGTAAACATTTTGCGTCTCCAAGTAATACAAATTACGATCAAATTCGCTCAATGCATAGCCAATTAGCTTGTCAGACTGCTCCACCTCGAAATAATTCTTTTTGATAGCCTTCATAATCAGCTCATTCTGTTGATACAAAGCCAATGACTTGAAGGCCAGCACATAAATATCAAAATCCAAGAGCGGATCATTGATCATCCATTCAAATGTTGAAGCAACGCTATCAAAATCACCTTTAAAGGCATAATAGCGCACCAGATCGCGGATCAGATAAAAACCGATATCATCCATGATCTCCGTATTATTTTTCTGAATCACAGTAAAAAAATCCGCTATCAGATCATAGTGCTTTTTGGCTTTAAGTTTTTCTTGAACCGACAGCAAGACATCTCCCACATCATAAGTTTCCCAAACAGCATCAGGTATGGGTTGCTCAATCACTTTAATAATTTCCTGAAAATTGATGATCACATCCAAATCCTCAATATTCTCGTATAATTCCTCAAAATCCATAACTCACTTTTATAATTATTTAAATTACTGATCTCTCCGGCATATTAACCTACTTATATTCAGCTCTAACCTAATTGTTTTTTCAATTTCACACGGTATTAATTAAGGCTTCATAAAAGCATTGCCAATCCCAAAATTTCGTAGCGCAAATCTAAGTCATCAATACGCCCTATTTCAGCCTGTTTGAGTTTTAATCCCCGGTCAGCAAGCTTTTCGAGCTTATCAGGAGTAATAGAGAAAACTGTTCCCATAGCTTCCGGCTTTCTTGTTTTTAGGTGCTTCTGGAAATCCGTGAGCCAGGGAAATTTCAGTTTGAGCTGTTGCCGGAAATACAGTTTTTGTATTGCTTGCTGTTCCTCCAAGGGCAACTGCCAGTTAGGATTCACTATTTGTTCCAGCTGTCCCGGCAAAAGCTTGAGCAGCTTCAGAAAGAGCTTACCAAAGGCCTTGTCAGGCATTGAAATGGAGAGCGCATTTTGGGTAAAAGGCTGACTGTAGAAAGGCGTTGTGGTCCAACAAAAAGCCCGGTTACGGTCTTCGCCTTCAAAAAGCCATTTTCGCCCACGCTCCCTTAGCAGAAACTGACTGAAAGCACTCCCTGGATCTTCATCATAAGCTTCCAGATGAGATAAAAAATATTTCCTCAAAGCTTCGTCAGTTGTGCCAGACCATGCTGCTGCCTGCTTCAAAGATAGGCGCGCATATTGTTGGATCAGCAGCTTTAACAACTGATCCATTGATTTAATGTTTAAGCCGGGTCGCAAATCTGCCAACACTTTGTCGCCACCATCACCTGTAAGCATGCTCATCTTATGGTGTGAAAAATGTTTCAGAAAAGGCAAAATAAAGGCCATACCTGCATAGTTAAGGCCTTGCTTGAGTTCCATCAATTGCAAAAACTGCTCAGGTTCAGACTGATTAAGCGAAATAAAATGATGCTGCTTTTGCCAGTGCAACTGAGCCACGATTTGTTCTACAGCCTTTAGGTCAGGCTCTGCCGATCCAGCCGCATCAATATAGGTATAGGCAGGAAGTTTTGCATCCATCTGCTTGAGCAAGCCGGCAATTAGCCGCGAGTCTAAACCGCCACTAAGTGACAGGCTGAGTTTTGGAACTTTTTCAATTCTGTTGTGCAGGGCAGTCGAAAGCGATGCGAGCAATGCTTCAGGGTTTGAATCAGTCTGACTGCCAAAAGTATAGCCTTGGTAGCCCTTTGAAATTTCTACAGAAAAAGGTCTAAAATGCGCCTTAAGCAACACACCCGGAGGCAAATAGCTGATTTGCTTCCATAAAGATTTTTCTCCCGGAACATAACCAAACAGTAAGGTAGAAGCCAGTCCAATTGGATCAAAATCATCTATTTCTGCCAGAAAACGTACTTGCTGAATATCCCTTCCAATAACGAAGCGATCCGCAGCTCTTGACCAATAAACAGGCAATCTTCCATAAATATCGTTCCAAATCCACAGTTGCTGATCAACTTGATGAAAAACGAGCAGCACAAATTCCCCATCCAATTGATGCAGCCAATGTTTTAGCCCGTTTTCGCTGTTTTGCTTATTGCAAAACAAACTGACTTGTTGCTTTAGTACTTCTATATCATGACTATAAATCAAGCCTTCGAAAACGATCAGGTATCCATTTTCTTTCCAACTTAATAGCGGGTAATTTTTGTATTCTGCCGAAAAAAGAAAGAAAGAAGCTTGCTTCAAATAAACAGCCTGTTGGTAATCAGGCGGTTTGGGAATGCTGAGGAGATTATCCTGCCTAAAGTCTTTTGATAAATTATAGAGAAAAGTAAATCCCGGCATAACGAAAAAATAAGGGCAAGATAGGAAATTATCTCTGTTTCACAGCAAAGTCATTCCAGGCTTTATCCAATCACCAAAGATTGTTACTTTTGCTCACTAACAAAAGCTCTGGTGTCAAAAACTATTTATAAAACCCCACAAATGCGTTTTGGACTGCTATGCAACAGCCTGCTCTTAGAAAATTGGCAAGCCGAAACGATACGTCAGCTGAGGCAGCAAGGCATTGAATTAGAGCTGATTGTAATAAAATTCGAGTCAGAAAAATCCAGTCCAAGCTTTATAAAAAAACTCCGCTCCTACCCTTTTCATCAGCTGCTGTTCAGGTTGTGGAATCGGTTTCTTTTCAAACCAAAAAGCAAGCTTGCCGTTGATATTTCTTCTGAAGTTGATGGGGTTGAACATTTGTATTGTGAACCCCTGACAAAGGGTTTCGTTAATTATTTTTCGTCTTCAGATATCACTTTAATCAAAGCCAGAAAGCTTGATTTTCTTTTACGTTTTGGGTTTAATATCATCAAAGGCGACATCCTACAAGCTGCCAGATATGGTGTTTGGTCATTTCATCATGACGATGAACGGGTGGTGCGTGGTGGCCCACCGGGTTTTTGGGAGTTTATGCAGCAGCATCAATTCAATGGCGTGATATTACAGCAGCTTACCGAAAAACTGGACAAAGGCCAAATCCTCAAAAGACACTTTTATAAAGTGATAACCCACGCTTACAAGGCCCATCTCGATCAGCTCTATTTTGAGAGCAGCCGACTGCCTTTGCAGGTATGCCGCCAAATAATTCATAATCCCGGGTTTGAAGCAGAGCAATCGCAATCCAAAGCGCCCGTTAAGCATCCGCCTTCAAACAGACAGATGCTCCATTACTTTTTTAAATCAGTGAGCCGCAGAATTGGCTTTCATCTGAAGGATTTATTTCAACAGGAAGACTGGAATATCGGTTTGATCAAGGCTCCTTTAAAGAATGTTATCAGTAGCCCCGAAAAGTATCTGAAAGAGACAATATGGCTCAAAAAAGTGCATGCAGCAACTTATCTGGCCGATCCTTTTATTATTGCAAGTCCTACTGAGCGCTATCTTTTTTATGAGCTTTACGATTATCGCCAGGGTAAAGCTGTGCTGGCTTGCAGGCTTGAATCTGAGGATTTCGGAAAGCAGCATATCGTTCTGGAAGAGGCCTATCACCTTTCTTTCCCTTTCGTTTTTATTCACAAAGGAGAGCTCTACTGCCTTCCGGAAAGCTACAGCGCTGACAAACTCAGCTTATACCGTTTTGATCCTAAGTCACTGAAATTAAATTGGGTAAAAGACCTGCTGGTAGGCTTGCCGGTGGTCGACCCTGTTTTGCAGGAGTATGAAGGTCGCTGGTACCTGTTTTTCACGCTGAAGGATTTGCCTAGCGTGCATTTATATGTCTATCATGCGGCTGATCCATTCGGAACTTTTGAGCCGCATGCCAATTACCCTGTAAAATCTGATATTCGTTCTTCAAGACCGGCAGGAGCGCTGTTTAGGCGTGATGGAAAATTTATCCGTCCTGCTCAGGATTGCAGCCTGCACTACGGCAGAGCTGTGCAACTTAATGAGATCGTGAAACTGAGTCCGCAACATTTCGAAGAAAAATGCGTTCAGCGTATAATGCCTGAGCCACAATTTACTTTTAATCAGGGGCTTCACAGCCTCAACGGTGATGATCAATTCACTGTGATTGATGGTAAGCGATTTACCTTTACACTGGCTGGTTTTTGGCATCAGCTAAAGCTCAAACTCAACAAAAAAGCCTGATGTTACGCAAGATATTGAGCACCACCGGCATCCGCGCCCTGAATGCCTTTGCAGGCATCCTCATCCTCTATATGGCTACCAATGAGCTGGGTAAGGAGTCCTGGGGAATAGCAGGCATCATTCTGCTTGATATCACACTGATTTTATTGGTGATAGAACTGATGGCAGGTAGCGGATTGGTCTATTTTAGTTCGCGCTACAGCCTCAGCAGCCTGATGAAAATAGCTTACGGCTGGATGGCTTTGGTGATTGGGAGTGCTGGTTTTGTATTTGGTATTTTGTCGTTTTTTCCAAAGCTGTATCATATCGTTATTCCGGCAGGTTATGGCTTGCATATCCTTATCCTCTCGCTGCTGAATGCGCTGCATGGATTTAATATGAATGTATTGCTGGGCAAAAAGAAAATTGCTGCATTCAACGGGCTGTTTCTATTGCAGTTTTGTTTGCAATTGCTGGCATTTGCCGTTTTTCTATATATTGGAAACCTTAAGGATGAGCGGTCTTTTGTATATGCGCTTTATGTTTCTTACCTGATTCCTGCTATGATAGGCTGGTTGCTGATTGTACGATTTTTTAAACCAGAAAACAATCCACAGGAAAAAGCCTCTCCAAAAACAATTCTGAATTATGGCAGCATGACACAGCTTTCGAGCATCGCACATATGATCAATAAACGCTTGAGTTATTACTTTCTGAAAAGCCTGACAGGACTGGGTTCTGTTGGCATTTATACTTCAGGAGTGCAGCTAACAGAAGGTCTGCGTCTGATTGGTCAGAGTATCTCGCTGGTTCAGTTTTCAGAGATTAGCAATTCCAATGACAGAGCTGCCAGCGCACGCCTAAGCGTTATGCTATTAAAGTTCTCTGTTGTGCTTACCAGCCTGGCACTGATAGTGTTGATCGCCATTCCGCGTGAAATCTTTGAAAGGGTTTTTAGTAAAGAGTTTGGCGATATTAAAATCGTTATTTTGAGCCTTGCACCCGGCGTAATCGCTTTGGCAGCCAATACCATTTTTAGCCATTACTTCTCCGGCACAGGTCAACCGCGCTACAACCTGATTGCTTCTTTAACGGGTCTTGCTGTTACCGTTCCTTCATTGATTGTGCTTGTTCCGCTTTATGGTCTGGTTGGCGCGGGTATCAGTGCCTCGCTGGCCTATACAGCAGCGGTGGTTTATCAGGGTATATTATTTAAAAAACAAACACATTTAGGGATGAAATCACTGATTATCACACGCCATGATATTCATTTGTTCCGCAAAGCCATTTCTCGAAAAAAGTAATTCTTTGTTAGGCAAAACATATCCGGTTAATAATTTGTTAATTGGATGCGAAACAAAAATATCTTACTTTTAGCATTCATTAAAAACAAAAAACATGAAAAAGAATATTGGAAACATCGACCGTGTTATTCGTATTGTGCTGGGTATGGCCATTGCTGCCGTTGGCTATATTTATGAAAGCTGGTGGGGCTTGCTCGGCATCATCCCTTTTGCTACAGCCTTGATCAACTTTTGTCCATTGTATGCCCCTTTCAAGATTAATACAATTGAAAAGAAAGATTGATTACTTTTCGGTATAATTTCATTTTTACCCCTTGTATTCGTTTAAGGCATCCCAAATAATCTGTGCTAACACTTTATGGATGCACCATAATTAGCAAGGTATAATTTCCGGACTTTGATTCAGATAAACAAGATAGGCCTCAACAGGTTTTTGTTCAAGTTGCTGAATCAAAGTACTATATCCTAATATTTGTTGTTGATGGGATTCATCAGCATCACCTGTTTTATAGTCGATAAGTATTAGCTTTTCAGGGAGAATTGCCACGCGATCAGGGCGGAAAATTTGTCCGGTTTTGCTAATCATCTCTGCCTCATTTAGGATGACAGCCGGTTTATTAAAAGCCTGTATTAAGCGAGAATCCAGCATAACTGCTTCGAGCAATTGTTGGAGCGGCATCAGGTCTTTTTCTTCCAAAAGACCGTTGTTGAATGATTTTTCTAAAATTTGGGGAAGTTCATCTGAGTACCTGAGCCCGGCCATAATCTCGTGCACTAACCTGCCCCAATGCACAGCTGTTGTGTTTGCGTAATGGCCTGCCTCGGGGGCAACGAGCATTCGTTTGCTCCAGTCGCCTGAAACCATGGCAGGATATTGCTTTGTTGCTGATTCAGATACACTTGGATAGCGTGGCAAATCTTTTGAACTGCCAAAGGTATACAGTTGTTCGCCTTCTTGCCACAGCCCTTTTTCCTGAAGAAATTTTTCGTAAAAACCATTCGATTTGGAGGTTTTCTTCGTAAGCACAAACAATTGTTCCACAGCGCGGGTTGCCGCCACATAAATAATATTAACAGTATCCAGCCTGGATTTCTCTATCTCCTCCTCATACAAGTCGGCAAAGGAAGTAGTTTTAAGATCAGCATTTAATTTTATTACGCCCTGTTTCAGACCTGGAATACCTTCATTTTCCAGGCTTACCCACGCATGACTCTTAGTTTTGTTAGCCCTAAAAGCATTTGCAGCATAGGGATAGATTACCACCGGAAACTCCAGCCCTTTTGCTTTATGTATCGTCATTATCTTTACTGCATCAGTATCTTCGGGATTGATCACCGAAATTTTACTACTCTGCTCTTCCCAGAAAGCTAAAAAATCGTCGAGACCGGCAGTTGTGCCACTTTGCCAGGTATATACCGCTTCCAGAAAAAAGGGCAGGTAAGCATCTGCCTGCTTATTCAAACCATAGAGTCTGATCAGGTATTCACAGAAATCATACAAACTGTAAGCCGCAACTTTTGCACGGTCCAAACTTCCCAAATCCAAACCCAGCAGGGCTTCCATCTTATTTGGAAGAATTTTTTCATCAATGAAGAAATCTGCTGAGGGACACATTTTTTCTACCTCTTTAAGCGTTGCCTGTTGGTGATAATAGCGCAATCCGCTGCTTACAACAACATCATCAGGTTGATGAATGAATTGCAGGGTATGCACAAGCAACTGAACCGCTGCCGAACTGCGCACCAAAAGCGATTCGGAAGATATAACAGGAATTTGCTGCAAACTCAGAAACCTTGCCATTTCAGCACCATCAGCGCGGGAACGTACCAAAATTACGATATCGCGATAGGCGTAATGCCGGGCACGTAAGTCGTTAATGATCTCCTGACTGCGCTGCTGAAATACATCACCAAACTCCAAATCATCATTTACAGCATCCAGAAACTCAAGCTGCACCAAGCCTTCTGCATCCCTTGGAATAAATTTTTGCTCCACATCATGATAAACAGAACGATAATTCTCCGATAGCTGTTCGGCCATAAAACGAAAGAAGCTATTGTTAAAAGATACCACAGCAGATAGCGACCTGTAATTTGTGTCAAGGTTAAATGCTTCGTAATGCTGTTTTATGCTGGGCTCCGCTCTCATGGCTACCAGGCTCTCCTCTTTCCGGTAAATTTCGGGGAGCTGAATAAATTGCTCTACCTCGCCACTTCTGAAGCGGTATATCGCCTGTTTGGCATCACCTACCAAAAGACTGAGGTTATTGGTAGCCAGTCCATTCTCTATCAATGGCAGAAAATTATGCCATTGCAATAGGGAGGTATCCTGAAACTCATCAAGCAGGAAATGTTTGTACCGCTCGCCCAATCGTTCATAGATATAGGGCACTGAAGCATCATCGATGGCTGTTGCCAGCCTTTTGTTAAACTCAGAAATATGTACCTGATTGCTTTGTGCACTCAACTCGTCCATTTGATCGAGCAACCGCTGTTGAAGTGCAAATGAAAGAATCTCAGCATCCAGCAGCCGATACAGGCTGTATTGGGGCAAGTCCGCAATTAACTTTTCCCTGATTGCATTAAAAATTCTATCTAATTCATTTTCAATGGATGAAACCGTATCTTTCTGAGATTTAGTCAATTTGCCGGCGGCCCATTTACCACTTAACGGAGGATTCTTACCATGTTTTGAATCCATAGCGCCAGCGAAATCCAGGTTTTGAATTCGTTTAAAGAAAACAGCCATTCCTTTAGCTCCTCCAGCCAGGTCATTTATGGATAGGTCATACTTCTCTAAAAGATTTTCAAATTCAAGGGCCAGCTTTAGCACCTCATTCTCAAGTTTTTGTGTAAATCCACGTAGGTGTTTTCTTACTTCCTGAACCTGATTAAGGCTGTCCAGGCTATTTCCATGTCGGAAACGGAAAGCATCTTCCTGCAAAAGCAGCTGCATAAAGCTGAGGAGTTTTTTTTCAAAGCGCCAATCGTCTTCATCATCAAGCTTTTGCTGGACGAAATTGAGGATAAGGCTTGTTAAAAAAGGATCAACGCCTACTTGCTCAATGATGAGGTCTTTTGCCAGATCGATCATTGCATCGCTCTCGGTAAGTACCTCATAGCGCGATGGAAGCTGCAGCTCACGGGCAAAAGTTCTGCTGAGACGTTGCACAAAGGAGTCTATCGTACTCACATTGAAATCACTGTAATGGTGCAACATCTGATGAAAAACGAACGCAGCACGTGTCCTGATTTCCGTTTCATCAAGACCGGTTCTTTCTATCAGTTTTGGTAATACAACAGTTTGAATAGCTGATTCTTGCTTGTTCTCTGCCAGCTGAAAAAGGGCTTCCAGAATACGCTCTTTAAGTTCATTAGCTGCCTTGTTGGTGAAAGTAACCGCTAAAACGTTTCGGAAAGCAGCCGGATTTTTGACGACCAGAAGCAGGTATTCAAGCACAAGCGTGAATGTTTTACCTGAGCCGGCAGAAGACTTGTAAGCCCTCAGTGCTTTCATTTTACGACCATAATTTTTGTCTGTAAGCTTAATTTGTCAGACAAAATACGGATATAATAAATACCTGCTTTCAGCCTTGTTTCATCAGTTGATAACTTGATTTCGTTAACACCCGGCCGAACAGCAATCGCTTCGGCATAGGTCTGTCTGCCCTGCATATCGAAAATTTGAAGGAAGGCATTCCCTGCTTTTGCGCCGGATAGCTTCAGTGTAAAAAACTGCTCCACCGGATTAGGATAAACCTGAAGTTGTGCGGCTGAAGCCAGTTGCTGAGATACCCCAACCGTGATAAACCTGGCTGAATCGCGGTAAACTGCTGTTGAACCCAGACTCTCATCAATTAACACCTGCAAGAGCGGTATTCCCATCTCCTTTGCCACCCAGTGATATTCAATATAATTGCGTTGTAACGCTTGTCCCATGCCGGTTTCTTCCAAAAACAAACTATCATACTCATCAACTGTTGAGCGGTATCGAATCACTTCAAAAGTACCAAAAGGTGTTGTAAGTGATCCCCAGCCATCCACTTCATTCTGCCTTTCGCGATCGATCATAAGATAACCCATTCCCGGCAATCCAATTTCAAGACCGGAAGCGGCATTATAGGACTGTCCGTAGGTCATCGGGAAGCGATATATTTCATCAGCCTGAGCGTATTTTAGCGGTATAGGTGTTCCTTCCAAAATAAGTCCATAACCAACATCTTTATAGGATGCGGTGCTATTTTGAAAAAAACGAAACGCTTCAGCACTGGGGAGCCCCGGTAACAAACCGGCAGGATTAAATTTAGTAACTAAGTTAGCACTTGTTAAAAAGAAAGGCCAGAACGAAACAGGGGTTTCGGTAACGGTAATAAAGGTATCAACGCGCTGTTCTATAGGAATTAACGCGCTAAAATCCCAGGTGTAATTTTCACCTGTTGCCGAAAAATCAAAGCTATCCATATTATACGCGATACTACTACGCAGTGTATCACCCGCTACCGGCATATCTGACGAATTAATGGTGATTTGGCTAAAAGCAGTAACTGAAAAGCTTAGGAACAAAAAAAGTAATCTATTTCTCATGGTGTGGTGTTTTTGGATTTTTTCTTTTTACGCCTGAATAGTTCACTAAAGCTATCAAACTCCTGTCGGTACGAGAGTCCGATACCCTGTGTGTAAGGCGCATAATTTTCAAAATTATTATAATAGTAGAAGGAACTTACATTGGAATGATTAAAGGCTTTTGCACGCCATCTGCCATCGTTGGTAATTTTTACGGAAATATCCACATCGCCAACGATATTACTTGCATTTTGGGAGGTGCTGTTGGCATTGATCATCCCAAAATTGCCGTCAATAGTCACTCTGTCGTTAAAAAGCTGGGTCGAAAGCGCTACTTCCAGTTCATCGCTCGAAAGCGCATCACCGGGTTTATAGTGCACGCCCACATCAAAATCTTTGCTGATTTGCGACAACCAGCTGCTTAATTGGTTGCTGATGACATTGATATAAGAGCTGCTTAAATTGGCGTTGGTACCGCCGGCATAACTAAAGCTACCCAGCACAAGCAACGAAATCATCTGCTGAGTCATCATCGCGGTATTTGTGGTGTCGAGTACTGCAAAAACCATTTGTTGCGTTTCTTCATCTACATTGGGCAACCTGATTTTGAAGCTGATATCGGGATTAAAAAGTTGATTTTGCAGATGAATTATACATTCAACATTTACCCTGTTACGAATAGATGAGCTGGAATCCAACACAATTCCCAAAGAACTCAAGGAAGTTTTTAGCCTGTACAAACCTTTCACATCCAATTCGGCATCAAGGGGATCGCCTGTCCACGATATGCGACCGCCTTCAAGCAGCTCAAAGCGTTTTCTTACCAAATTCTCAAATACGAAATTAAACTGCCCCGTCTGCACAAAATAATCACCCAAAAGGGTGAAGTCGTTTGTTGCATTTACGCCCATACGAATATTGCCATTGCCTCTGGCCACCAGATCACCCATATTCTGTGGCAGGAAAATGCGTAAACTAGCATCGGGAGTAACAAAAGTATTCAAGAAAATGTTAAAATTTTGTGCTGGTTTTGGCAGGCTTGGTTTGTACCCTGAGTTATCTTCAGTTTCTTTATTGTTAACAAAGATGATAAAATTATTTTCGCTCACATAGCTGCTGTTATTGAGCGGAATAAACATATTGGTACCTCTTTTCGTAGTTGCCGTAATATTAAGGTTGATATCACTTAACAAGCCCCGAATTGTAACATCACCGCTCACAACAGCGGCTCCATAGAATAAATCATTCATTTTTCGGTTTGTGTTAAGGGCCAAAAAATCATTCGGATCAATGCGTAAATCAAACCGCCAGTTTTTTAAATACTCATGTGTAATCTTGCCCGAAACACCCGCTTTATTCCCTGTAGTATCATAGAGTATGAGATTATCTAAGGCAATAATTCCGGGCTCAATATTAAATTCATGTTGCAGCGAATAAACTGTATTCAGGTAATCCACTTTAAAGGATGTGCGGCTAAGTTGCAGATTACCGGCTAATCGGGGCTTCTCGGTGGATCCGTCCAGTAAAAAATTCCCGGAAGCATAACCTTCTACCTGACTTAAAAGCCCTTTCAATAATGGACTTAGCGCCTTTAGCCTAAAATTATCCAGTCCCATCTCAAAACGAATATTATCCGCCTTGCGACTGGCATAGTAAAACCCACTCAGGTTGAGCATTCTGTTCGTGGCAACATTGCCCACATTGATAATTTGCGCATTGAGGTAGATGGACTCATCGGTATTGTTCCAGGTGCTTAAAATGCGCGCCTCTCCTAATTTTTCTTTATTAAGATGTAGCTTGGAAAGGTGGAGATTTGAAAAGAATCCGGGCTTGTTTCTGAGATTCGACAACTGTAAATCACCGGTAATAATCCCATCCAGATCAAAACCTAATCCCCTGGTAATCATATCGAAATTAGATAAATCCCAATTTTCAAACAAAACATCGAGTGTATCGCTTTCATTCATCGGTGCATAGCCATCCAGCTTTATCTGCTGCTTTCCTAATGAAAGCTCAAGCTGGTGAATGGCCGTTTTGTCCTTTTCAAACCGAATAAAATTTTCATTGTTAACAGTCAGTATTGAATCATTGACTAAAAGTTCTGCATGATTGATATTCAAAACACCGCCAAACAAGGTATCCGGCACAAAATATGCCCTGATATCGCCTTTGTTACGGGTTTGGGCCAATTGGTCTTTCCAGGTCAAATTAAACAATATGCTGTCGTTTTGAAGCTGTACAATAAATTTCGGTCTTTCAATGCCAAGCACCGTTGTATCAATGGAAGTGCTATCGCGAAAAATAACTTCCGACAAACTTAAATTTAGTCTGGAATCTCTAAAATCACTGATATTACGCAATTGAATATTACGCAGGCTGATATCTCCTGCACGAACAAAATCGGACTTCAGGCTGAGGTTTAAAAGATTATCTGAGGTAGTAAAAACCCCACTTAAGCTGGCATTATCGGCTATCCTGACAGAAGGCATCAATAAATTGCTTAAGGTTTCACTATTTTTCATTTCCAGACTTACGTAAAAATCCTGTTCAGATACTTCCGCTAGTTTCGGACTGAGCCCGGGTATTTTCACATAGTTGCGCAAATAATAAAGAAAAGCTGAAGGCAAAGTTTTAAAATCGATAAGCCCTCCCATATCAAAATCGAAGAAATCAGTTTTAAGCGTATAACGCTTACTAATCAGGGCGTCGCTGGTAACTTTAAGACTTAGGGTATCCATAAAATAAACTGCCCTGCTATCTTCATACCGTGTTTTGCTCATACTTAATTCACCTTGCAATTCATCCAGTGTCATCCCGATTAAATTCGCGCTGATATTACTTTTAAACAGCATCACGGTATCACTGTGCAAAAGATTCATGGCAGCCAGATCAGCATGTTTTATCTCACTCACAAAATTAAATATCGGTGTTTCGGATCCAAGGTTTATCTCACCGTTAAAATCAAGACTCAATTTTTCATCCACGATGCTTAACCATCCGCTAAAATGTTCCTCGGAAAGCTCACCACTTAAATCGATATCGCGGTAAGTATTTTCCAATAAGCCAATTTCATTAATTTTTCCATCAATGGTCAACTTTGCTGTCTCCAAGTCAATACCTTCTCCTTTTAGGCTGGCATTGAGGCTGAGCAGACCAATCGTTTTTTCCTGCTGTAGAAGCCGCCCCAGTTGTAGTTTTTTAGTTATAAAATGCCCACTATAGCTGATCACGCCTGTTTTTGGACTGGTACGCACCTTTAGATCCGTCTTAATATTGCCAGCTTGTGTATTGATATCAGCCCTCGCAATAAAGTCGGTGTATTGTCCGGTAAAATGCCCTGTAATATTCGCTTTCCCGGCAGCATCGAGTTGTTCGGGTAAAGCGAGTTCAATTTTTCCGGGCAATTGAAACTGCCTCAAATCCTGAGCAGAAACCTGGAGTTTATCAATTTTCAAGCTGATATCGCTTGTATAGAAATCAGGAAGGCCTTTCAAACTGAAATCACCCAAGAATATCGTTTCATCAAGGTAATGGAAGCTAAAATCCTTTGATTCAAAATCACTTACATAACCTGAAACTGCACCCGATAAATCAACAGCATTGGTCATATCGAACATTACAGGTGCAAAAAAACCAATATCTGCCATATAAAGATGAGACGGCTTTATTTTTGCTTCCAGATGCACAGAATCAACAAAATCGAGAAAAGCAGGATAGCCCTGATAAGTCATGAGTAAATCAAGGTTAAGTCTCGAATTATTGGTTTGGACAAACAGATTTTTTGCCTGCGACAATTGAGGGCTGGAGGTTAATTCACCACTTAAATTCTTTAGATAAACACCCGAAGAATCACTAACCTGAAGTTTACTGATCTCTGCATAATAAGAGTCGCTATGAATTGAAATGTTTTTTGCGACAAGGTTTATATCGCTGAAATTCAAATGGCTATAATCAATTCCAATTTCTCCGGGCTCATCTTTGTTTTGATCCCAGAAACGAAAACCAGTATTCCGTATATCAAGCTGATCGAGCGTAACAATATAATTGTTTTCGGGTTTTTCTGCTGCAACAGAATCTACAACATTAGGGCCAAAATAGTCTGTGAGAAATTGTAAATTCAAGTCCTCCTGGCCTTCATACTTAATAAAATTGATGTGCGCATTCTCCAGAACCAATCTATTTATGTGCAGAGATTCCCTGAAATCAGCCGGAAAAATACGTATATTCAATGACTCAAGCCATATCATGCTTCTCTGGTTCTGGTCTTCGATGCGCAATCCATTGACTTGAATTGAAAGGTCAATATCAATAAAAAAAGAGTTGATGGTAATTTTAGTATCCAATTCTTCAGACAAAAGTCCGGCAAGTGTTCGCGCCGTATAGGTTTGCACAAAGGGGTCGCGCACTGCTGTATAGATACTCACAGGGATAGCCGCCAGCATCATCAGCAGGACAAGAATAATATTTCTGAGCTTTTTTTTGATACTTTTGTGACTTATTTTATCCACTATGAACACATACATTTTGGGCATCGAATCCTCCTGCGACGACACATCTGCTGCGGTACTTAAAGGAACTCAGGTGCTCTCAAATATCATTGCGAACCAAAAGGTACACGAGAAATATGGAGGTGTAGTTCCCGAGCTTGCTTCACGCGCTCATCAACAAAATATTATCCCAGTAATTGATGCTGCTTTAAAGGAGGCAAAGATACATAAAAATGAAGTGAGTGCAGTAGCATTTACACGCGGCCCGGGTCTGCTTGGTTCATTACTTGTTGGCACTTCTTTTGCGAAATCTTTTGCCCTTTCGTTGGGTATTCCAATGCTGGAAATTGATCATATGGATGCGCACATTCTGGCACATTTTATCACTGATGAAACGGAGAAAAAAATTCCAGAGTTTCCCTTTCTGTGTCTCACCGTTTCGGGGGGGCACACCCAAATAGTGCTGATCAAAGACTATTTCGATATGGAGATCATTGGGAAAACCATTGATGATGCTGCAGGAGAGACATTTGACAAAGCTGCAAAAATCATGAGTCTCCCCTATCCCGGTGGCCCAATGATCGACAAATTAGCAAAATCAGGCAACCCCAAAGCATTTAGTTTTGCCGAGCCTCGTATTGCGGCATTAGACTACAGTTTTAGCGGACTAAAAACAAGTATTTTATATTTTCTCAGAGATCGTCTAAAGGAGGATAATCAGTTTATCGAAAAGCATAAAGCCGACCTGTGTGCGTCTATTCAGCACACCATAGTAGAAATTCTGATGAAAAAACTGGTCCTTGCGAGTCAGCAAACCGGAATAAAACATATTGCCATAGCCGGCGGAGTTTCGGCCAATTCGGGACTTAGAAATGCCATGGAAGCTGCTGCTGTCGCTAATCAATGGCAAATTTACATTCCCAAATTGAGTTATAGCACCGACAATGCCGCTATGATTGCCATTGCCGGATATTATAAATACCAAAAGAAACAATTTGCTTCTCAGCGACTTACCCCATATGCGCGGCAAAGCAGTAAAAAGTGAAAGCACAAAACCCATGGATTGGAATCAATTACTCTCGACCAGGCGATTTTCGTCATCAACGAATCAGCATGATATTCGTTCTGCATTTCAGCGCGATTACGACCGAATTATTTTTAGCAGTCCCTTTCGTCGGCTTCAGAATAAGACGCAGGTTTTTCCGCTACCGGGAAGTGTTTTTGTTCATAACCGTCTCACGCACAGCCTTGAAGTCGCCAGTGTTGGTCGCTCCATCGCACGCATCATTGCGCGCAAATTAATCGCTGACACACCCGAACTTGCCCAATCGGCTTTGAACGAAATTGATACGGTAGTTGCTGCAGCTTGTCTGGCGCATGACTTAGGTAATCCACCCTTTGGGCACTCGGGCGAAAAAGCCATCAGCAGTTTTTTTACCGAAGGCGAAGGAAGACGTCTGAAAGATCAGGTACCGGAACAACAATGGACTGACCTTGTTGAATTTGAGGGAAATGCCAACGCATTCAGAACACTTACCCATCAATTTGAAGGGCGCCGAAAAGGTGGTTTTTCGCTCACCTATGCCACATTGGCGGCCCTGGTAAAATATCCCTATCCTTCTTTTGGCAAGGGAAAAAGAAAAAAATATGGCGTGTTTCATTCTGAGCTGGAAAATTTCCGACTTCTGATGCAGGAATGTGGAATACCTGTGATTGCGCGTGATGAAGCAGGAAATGAAGTGTATGCCCGACATCCTCTGGTTTATATGGTAGAAGCTGCAGATGATATCAGTTATCTGATTATGGATATGGAGGATGCACACAAGCTGGGGATTCTCTCCACGGAAGAAACAGAGGCGCTTATGCTGTCGCTGCATAGCAATGACGCGCAATTTCACGAATACAAAAACAGAATTTACAAAGAAGTTACTGACATCAACGAGAGAATAGCCTTTTTGAGAGCTACCAGTATCAATAAACTGGTTGAAGCAGTAAGTAAAGTTTTCGTGGATAATGTGGAAATAATCATGGAAGGAAACTTTAAGGGTAGTCTGGTGGATCAACTCGATGAAAAGCTTATTGATACGCTGAATTACTGCCGGAAAGTATCCATTGAAAAAATTTACAACCACCCTGCGGTGATAAAAATTGAGCTCACCGGTTTTCATGTCTTAGGCACACTGATGCAGGAGTTTAGCCAGGCTGTTTTATCCCCCGAAAAAAACTATCACCGCAAATTGAAATCGCTGCTTCCGGAACAGTTCAAAGCACAACATGACGATACTTACAGCAAACTTCAATCTGTGATCGATTTTATATCGGGTATGACAGATTTATATGCCATGCAGCTTTATAAAGAGCTTAGAGGTATTGACACCTACTAATCTAAAGTAATTGGTATTTGTTATAAAAGTTTAATAGTTATCTTCGCTACATAAAATTGAATCCAATGACAAAAAACATCAAAGTAATATTCGTTTTGCTGGCCTTAGCAAGCTTTTCGTCAACAAGCAATGCACAGCAAAACTTTTTGGGTGAACAACCACAATTTGAAAACAGATGGGTTTTTGGTGGTGATTTTGGCCTGGGGTTTTCCAATTATGGCTCCAACATTCTGATTTCGCCTCAGGTTGGCTACCGCATCACTCCTGCCTGGGAATTAGGTAGCCGACTCACCTACAATTACTATAGCTACAGTCAGGGAAGCCTCAAGTTTTCGACCAACAATTACGGCGGAGGTTTTTATACCTCTTATGAAATTTTCAGAGGACTTTTTGCACACCTTGAAAACGAAATTCTGAGTTATGAACAAGTCTATTACAATGCAAATACTTTTGAGATAACCAAGCGGGAACGTAAAATCATTCACAGTATATTTATTGGTGGAGGCTATCGGCAATATTTTTCAGGAAGAGCCTTTGCGAGTATCATGATCCTTTACAACCTGAATGAAACATTAGACACCCCCTATAGCAACCCCTTGTTTAGAATTGGCTTTGGATTTGGTTTGTAAGCTGTTTCTTATTTTTTATGACAAATGCCTGTGTATTTATACCATCTCCAATTCAGTTATTCCCTTAATAATCTGATACTACAACTAAAATTAAAAGCCCGCTGCATCTTGTACAGCGGGCTTTTAATTTTTTGCTTCAATCAATAGTTATACTATGGAATCACATAGATATTTTCGTCGTTGCGGTATCCATTTTTGTCCATATACCAATCCTGGAATTCAACCCCCGATGACTGCGCCCAGGCAGCGAATTTCAGGTGAGCAGTGAGGATATCAGCTGCTTCAACAGGATAATTGAAGTTCACGGGAGTTTCAATACCCCATGGCAAGCCGGTAGGCGACATATAATAACTTCCTGTTGCTGGATCTGAATCATCATTATCTGTACCAAATAATTCATAATCAGCAAATTCTGTAGGCTCGGATCCCTTCAAATGTACTTCGTGACTACGCACCTGATCCACAAAAATGAATGGATTATAGGGTGGTGTTCCGATGGAAGCTTTTGGTGTGCTAAAGTGTGTGGTTACCGTGTTTACAGTAGTTTGAACATATTTGCCATTCGGTATGGTATTGGCCATGCCGCCTTCCATCAATGGATTGATGTTATCAACAAGAATTATCACAGTTTCGTTCGTATGTCCGGCTTCATAGCCAGCAGGATCAAGAACGATGGCATTACCTAGTTTTATATAACCTGTAACACTTTCGATAGCAGCAGGTTCCGTATCAAAAACTAGTCCAAACCCGTTATCCAGTGATGCACCATCTGCCATAATTTGATACTTAACAATCACATCGACCACAGCATTTTGTGCATTGGTAACAGTTTGATAGTTCAGGTTGATCACAAAGTCGTTGAAGTCGTAATCGCCATAAGCCGGCCAAAGGTCTTCAAAGGCAACACTTACAAAGTCAACCTGATTTGGATAGTAAGAGTCGAAGGCGCGTGTGGCATCTTCTTGATAATCGTCAAGATTATCAGGAACACCATCGCCATCTGTATCGTTTGCTCCACCACTTGTAATGGTGATTACAAGGGTTTTCGAATCTGATCCCGCCGCATTGGCAGCTGTAATGGTTACCGAAAACTCTCCGGCCACAGTTGGAATGCCACTAATGGTGTTTCCACTAATATCCAGACCGGCAGGCAAATCATTTGCACTAAAAGTCATCGGTTGCGATCCGGTGGCTGTGATTGTATAGCTAAATGGAAAATCTACTGTTCCTGCGGCCGTTAGCGGGCTGGTGATAACAGGCGCCTGTAAGCCCTCAGCGATAGTAATTATCAGGGTTTTCGCATCGTTGCCATAAGCATTTGTAGCAGTGAGCAATACCTCAGTAACTCCTGGATACAAAGGTGTTCCATTTATGGTACGACTTACCGGATCAAATGACAGCCCCTGTGGTAAATTACTTACAGCATAGCTGATTTGTGAAGACCCGCTTGCAGTAAATGTGTAGGTTGAAAACTGATCGCCGGCAGTGCCAGAAGCCGTAAGCGGACTGGTAATTGTTGGAGGTGTTCCAACAGTAAGTACCAAAGTTTCGGTTGTTGTGCCACCTGAGTTCGTTGCAGTAAGCGTGATGTTATATACACCCGCCGCTGTCGGACTGCCAGAAATTATACTCGTTTCCGTATCAAAGCTTAATCCATCGGGCAGATTATTTACATTTAAATCGATCGGACCTGAACCACTTGCAGTCAGCAAATATGAAAATGGCTCATTAACAGTTGCCTGACGCGTAAGTAGACTTGTAATAACCGGAGGATCAACAGGCTGGGTAATTATAATTGTTAATGTTTTGGTATCCTCTCCATATATATTACTTGCCGTTAGCTCAACATTAAAAGTTCCGGCTACAGTTGGTGTTCCGCTGATAATACCGGTATTGGCATTGAAGTTAAGTCCTGCAGGAAGATTGCCCACACTAAAAGTTAATGGCTCAGTTCCTGTTGCTGTAACAGTGTATGGTTCTATTGCTTCGTTCAACAGCCCACCTATCTGTAATGAGCTCGTAATATCAGGTGCTTCACCTTCTTCGCAATCCGGAACCGGAACCACAATATCGCAATAAGTTATGTTGTTGTAGGTGGCGTTGTTGTTGTAATCATCCTCATCGGCACATAAATCAAAATTTGATAATGTTGCACCGCCTACTACCTCACCTTCGTCATCAGCTTTAATTTGTGCAAAGCCCGAAGCTGGCCCTTCAATAGTTCCATTAATTTTAAACTCATCGGTTTCGATCAAACTACCCGGCCCAAGAATTGTCTTGTCATTTCCGTTTCCGGTAAAGTGAGCTTCTCCATCTACATAGAGGTAGCCATTGTTAGTGAAACTTCCACTCTGCTTGAAATCATCATCTGTCAATAAAAATTCGCAATTATTTACTAAGGAACCATTCGAGTTGATGTCGAAATCCTTGCTAGTTGTTATCGTTCCATGATTGATGATAGCGCCATGGTTTACCATTTTTATACTGATGCTCACTGTTCCCCAGTTCTCAATTGGTCCATCAATTTGGGAAGAGCCGCTTCCAGAAATATTTACCGTGCCATAATTTTCTAAACTATAACTCAGTGTATATTTTGGCAAATTTATACTTCCCGAAGGTGAAACCAGGATTAGCCCTTGTTCGCTATCATTTTTATATTTATTGACCGAAGCCGTTCCACAAACCTTTAAAGTGCCCCCTGATCCTATTTTTAAGTCTTTAATTGTGGCATGATTCCCCAGAGCTACACAACGCGATTCGCCGGCAGGAATAGTTAGGTTACTGTTAAAGTTATTTGGGAGTACATCAGCCGGATCACAGTCACAATAGGGATCTACAACCTGAACCTCTTTTGTTTGGTTAAAATTAAACTCCAACTTGTTTCCACTAATAGGAACTGCAACATATTCATTTATACCTGAGGCAGTTAGTCGCGCCACATAAACTTCTTCCAGTCGGGAAGCTATTCGCAAGGGCAAGCTAAACTCACCGCTTGAGTTGGGCGCTCCGGTCGAAATCAATCGGCCGCCATCGCTAGGATGTGCGTCATAAATGCGAATAATTTCAGCTCCAGTGGCTTTGGTGTTCGTGAGCTGAATGGCTGTTTGAACGTTTTGAAAACTTTCGAAATTAAATGCCCGACTCACATTCAAATCTACAAAACTTTCAGGATTTGTAGGTTCCTTTTCATTGTTGTCTTTTCTGCACGATTGAAATACCAGTCCGATACTGATAACGAAAAGCAAACTAAAAAATATCTTTTTCATAATTGTAATTTTTGGCACATTATTTATATATAAATCAATATTCATGCCATATTTTATAAATAGAACTATTTCAATTATTTATAGAATTTTAGATTAACGACAAATTCCAATATTAAAATATTATTCCCAAATTAGGAAAATTACTAATTTTAGAACTCATTTTGGTATTTGTTTAAATACCCTATTTTTTTTTGATAATATTCAGAAACCAAATAACATTTATGACTAAAAAACATGGTCTATCAAAGTAGTTACCTCTAAAAATGCAAATTTTATTTATCTTATTACAAAGATAGGTTCTTTTTCACAAAAAAAATAAAATATAGTTATCTAACTGATAATGTGCATGTTATTGAATATAAATTGAGCAAAAAACAAAAAATAGTATACTTTTGGTAGGTTTTAAAAAAAACAACCAATAATGTATCCAATACAATCAATATTTCTCTAAAATATTTTTTTAGCTATATTCGCAACTTCAACGGCAATAAACCATCACAGTCCAAATAAATAATATTTTAATTATGCGTCAGGCTGCTCTTTTACTCTTGATTAGCCTTTTGGTTTCTATACCGATGCACGCTACTGTAAAAAGCACGGGCATTCCTCAAATAACAAATTATGCCAATGCCGAAATACCGGCAGGTTCACAAACCTGGATGATCAATGTTGCTTCAGACGGATTGGCCTATTTCGCGAACAACGATGGTGTTCTGGCATTTGATGGTATCAGCTGGCGCGTGCACAACCTACCCAACCGCACTGTTGTAAGGAGTGTGATGGCCTTAGACGGAAAAATTTATGCCGGCGGATTTAATGAGATCGGCTACTTTGAAGCAAACAATTCAGGGTCACTAACTTTTAACTCACTTCAACAGCAGCTGCCCGAAAACCTGAGGGATTTTGGTGAAGTCTGGAAAATCCATGCGCTCAATGGTGCTATTATTTTTCAATCCTTCGATCAATTGATGATCTATCGCGATGGGCAGTTTATCACCCTCAAAGCCCCGGTAAGCTTTCATTTTTCGTTTGTTGTTAATGACAAGCTGTATATAAACGATCAGGTTAACGGCCTTTACCAGCTCGAAAACAATCAGTTGGTTCCACTTGCGGGCACATCCGCCCTGGCCGGAAAACTACTTTGGTCGATGCTGCCTCACGGGGATGCCATGCTTATAGCCACAGCAGACGATGGACTTTACCGGTACAAAAATCAACAGCTTACACCGTGGAACACACCTGTTGCAGCCCTTTTAAAGCAAAAACAAATTTATTGCGCTTATCCGATTGATGACGAAAATCTGGCATTTGGAACCATTCAGGACGGACTTGTAATTTCTGATTTTGAAGGAAATATCACCCAACATATCAATCTTGATCAGGGTTTGCAGAACAATACAGTGCTCAGCATGACCATAGATCATTGGGGTAACCTATGGCTTGGCCTCGACAATGGCATTGATTATGTTGAAATTAACTCTCCGCTCACATATTTTACGTATTCCAATAATTTAAGTGCAGGATACAGTGCCGTTTTGCATAATGGAATTCTCTATCTGGGAACCAATCGGGGTGTATTTTATCACAACTGGAAATCGCTTCAAACAGGGAATACCGGTCAGAAATTTAAGCTGATTCCTCAAACACAAGGTCAGGTATGGGATTTGACAGTTATTGACGAGACCTTATTTTGCGGACATAATTCGGGGATTTTTATCATAAAAGATACTGTTGCTCAACTGATTTCTGAGGTTCAAGGTGCCTGGTCTTTTGTGAAACCTGAGCAACAAAACAACATTATCTTGTCGGGCACCTACACCAGATTGGTGAAACTGCAACGGATCAACGGCAGCTGGAAAGAGGCAGCCCTAATAAGCGGATTCAAGGAATCTTCCAGATTTTTAGTCAATGCCGGCCCCTTTCAACTGTGGATGAGTCATGGTTACAAAGGCGTCTTTAAAATTCATTTAAACGAAACTTTTGACACAGTAGTTCAGGTTGAACACTACGACAGCCGGCATGGATTTCCGGCTGATAAAAATATCAGGGTATGCGAGCTTTTTGGCAAAGCAGTGTTTACAACAGGCGAAGGATATTATTCTTATGGTGCAGATTCTAATATTTTTCAGCTCGATTTGGAGCTAAATAAAATCATCGCTAATGGCAAAGCCAATCTGCTAAAGGCTGACGACAAAAAAAATATCTGGTATTTCACCAACGAAGAAGCCGGAGTTTACAGGCTACAGGAAGACGGCAGCTACGTGAATGTAGATGTGCCGTTTCGCGAGTTGAAAGGTAAATATATCCGCTGGTTTCAGATGGTTTATCCTATTGATGAGCAACATGTTCTTATTGGCCTTCAAAATGGCTTTGCCCATTACACCCAGGATTTCCAGAAAAACTATCGCAAGGGCTACAATGCGCTGATTAGAAGCGTTGATTTACCCATGATAGACTCACTTATTTATGGTGGCAACAAAAAGTTAAACTCTAATGAAATAAGCTTGCCTTATCAGCTAAACCAGCTTCATTTTACTTTTTCGGCAGTTGATTTTGAAAATCCCAAAATGCTCCAGTTTTCATCAAGGCTTGAAGGTTTTGAAGAAGAATGGACTGCCTGGCAAAGCGAAGCCAATAGACAATTTACAAACCTTCGGCATGGCGATTATACCTTCCGCGTAAAAGCAATCAATGTTTTCGGTCATGAAAGTGAAGAAGCCATGATCAGTTTCACCATTATGCCTCCCTGGTATTTTAGCTGGTGGGCTTTTTCCGTTTATGTTCTCCTGCTGCTGGCAGCGATTTATGTTTTTTATAAATACCTCAAAAACAGGATTAAAAAATCCAAAAAACTTTTTGCTGAAGAACAGGAAAAAGCCTTTCTGGAACGAGAAAAGCAGCTTCAAACAGAGACCTTGAAAGCTGAAAAAGAAGTGATCAGGCTTCGCAATGAAAAGCTGCGCCAGGAAATGGTTCAAAAAGATAAAGAACTAGCCAACAGCACGATGCAGATGATTCATAAAAGCAAATCACTGACTTACCTGAAAAGAGAGCTCCAAATACTTGCCAAAGAAACCAAAAACGATACAGTAATCAGCAGGATTAGATCTATGACCAAACGGATCAACAGAGATATTGATACCGACAAGCAATGGGAAGTCTTTGAAAGCCATTTCGAGAGTGTGCATGAAGAATTTCTAAAACGGCTCAAACAGCAGTACCCCGAGCTCTCTCCACGCGAACTTAAATTGTGTGCCTACCTGCGTTTGAATATTTCGAGCAAAGAAATTGCAAGCCTGATGAATATTTCTGTGCGGGGCGTTGAGATAAGCCGTTATCGCCTGCGCAAAAAGCTCAGCCTTGAACACGATCAGAATCTCACTGATTTTATCATGATGTTTTAACAGATAAAAGCTTGCTCCTATTTGTAGAGGTTATACTGTTCAGCTGACCATCCTGAACATTAAATTCAAAAAGGTAGAAGTTTGCTTTTAAAATCCATTTCGTCCAGAAACACAGGGAGAAATGAGAAGCAGGAGTTTTCAATGCAACTTCTTTTCTGCGAATTAGAATATCTTCTTTAGCCTGTCGATCTTAACGAATAAGGGAAAGCCTCATGCCTTTTTTCTGTTGGGTATCACCATTTATTTTTACGACAAAAAACGGATAATTTTCCATGAAAAATATATCCGTTTCTTTTCTTCGTTTTAAAAGCTATTGTTATTATCTGTATTGTTTCAGAACATTTTATAAACTATCATTTACTCCGACCTAACATAAAAAGGGATATTTGCTGTGGCAGCACTATTATTGTTATCCATAACATACACAAAAAGCCTGTATTCTCCGGGCTTTTCGGGGGCTTTAAGTTTAACCGTATTCGCATCAGATTCCATTTTAAAAATGGCAGCAGGGCGTTGTTCAAAGTCACCTCCATCGCTTTGATCTTCTATGGGCACCTCAGGCATGATTTCCCAGAGGTATCTCAGCTTCTCATTTTGAAGACTTTCAGCTTCAACAGCAGCTTCAACATTTTGATTAGCGACCAAATAAACATTATCATAAGCTGATTTCCCATCTAGCAAAAGCTGATGCATTATTGGTGTGCGTTTCTCGGGCCATTGGTTGGTCCACACATACTCCATCACATCTACGGAAGCTGTTTTGCGTCCATTTTCAAGAAACATGCCATACCAGGTTGGGGTGCGCTCCTGCTTTTGACCCCATAAAAACACAAAAGACCCAATACACTGTTCTTGATTTGCAGCAATCACTTTTTGATACCTTTCGAGATAGGCATCGGCCTTCTCAGTACTTTGTTGCTCAATAGGCCTTCCCCATTCGGTTTTTGGCGTTTCCCAATGACCAGTAGCACCCCATTCTGATACGATATAAGCGCCGTCGTAACCGCTTTCAGCGATGTAGCCGGGCAGGTTTAAAATATCGCCATAAATCTGAAAACACAAAAAATCCAGATTGGTACAGCTTTCCATCACACGCCGCACAACCTCTTTATCTGCTCCGGCGAGCATAGTTGTGGTAAGGTGATTGGGATCTTCTTCCTTGATCATACGAGCAATATCGTCAACAGCTTCCCACACTTTAGGATTTGAATAATGGAGGTTTAGTTCATTACCAATGCCCCAAGCCATCAAAGCCGGGTGATCTTTGTGTTTTAGCACATCTTTTTTTACACGTTCGAATTGTTCTTTCACAGCCTGCTGATCATTGTAATCGAAGCCATGACGCTCGCGCGCTATATCAACTCCCATGGTTACCATGATGCCGTGTTTTTGGGCTTCATCAAGTAATTCGCCTGCGCTCATAAACTGATCACCGGTGCGCCAGGTTCGCAAGGCATTACCGCCATGTGCTGCCAATCGTGCAATATTACCACTTTCAAGCCCGGCACCTTTCACATAAAAAGGTTCACCATTCACCATAAGTTGAAAACCGGATTTTGTTTTCACGAGTTCTACTTTAGACGTCATCTGTTTGTTGCTTGTTTGGTCAGTGCGACGACAGGCTGAAAAAACCATCAAAGCACTTATTGCTAGTATAATAAACAAAAGCGGAAATATTTTGGCTGCCCTACTGCTAAGTTGTTGAGCCAATGAAAATGAAATTTTTGGTTTCATATATTATTTTTTTATAATTTTAAAGAGGTTTTAAGCCACATGATTCATTTTTTTTATTCATTGATCAGCTATAAAAAGTCATTAAATTTTCCGGGGTTCTTTGATCAACATTATTTCTAACTCCTCCAGTGACTTATTTTTTGTTTCAGGCAAAAGCGATGAGATAATGATTAATCCTATCACGGCAAAGAGACCGTATATCAGAAAGGTTAATGCGCTACCAAATGATGCCAGCTCCCAAGGGAATACCAGCTGCACTAAAAAGCTGACACCGGAATTTATAAATCCAACAAAAGAAATTGCCAGGCCACGAATATAATTGGGAAATATTTCAGAAAACAACACCCACATCACCGGCCCGATAGAGATAGCGAAAGATGCTACAAAACCAAGAATACCGCCTAAAATCAGCAATGGATTCATGGTGGCTGCTGCTTTCAATAACTCACCTTCTGCCCTAACGGCTTCGTCGCTTCCCAGATTAATTGAGAGCGCTTCTTTAAAAGCTACATCAGATTCGTAGGTCAGTCCGACAATAGGTTTAATTTTTTCGACAGAAACATAGCCCGCCAACTCTTCCAATGCATTTTCCTGAATAGTGTATGTTGCCTGATGAAAACCCCAGGCAAGCACAAACATACTCACAGCAATACCAGATAGTCCACCAATCAGCAAAAGCTTACGTCCGAAGCGGTCAATAAACAGTATGGCAAAAATCGTGAAAAGCAGGTTAGTAAGCCCAACAAGAATTGCCTGAGAAAATGAAGCATCAGCGCCTATTCCCGACTGCTCAAAAATCATTGGAGCATAAAAGAAAACGGAATTTATTCCGGTGATTTGTTGCAGAACAGCAACAGTAATTCCAATGATCAGCACCAATCGGAGCGCCGGCTTGAATAACTGCGTAAAAGGAACTTTTTTTGAGGTATCGTTAGCATCCAGGCTTTTTCGAATACTCTGTATCAATTCTTCCAGCTTTTGATCAACAGTAATCCTTGCCAGCACTTGCCGGGCTTCTTCAACTTTATTTTTCATAAATAGCCAGCGCGGGCTTCTGGGCACAGCAAAGAGCGCTACAAAATAAATCACTGCAGGGATGGTCTCAAGTCCCAACATCCAGCGCCAATTATAAGCACCGAAACCAAGCAACTGCGCCCAAGCTGCATCACTTTTGCCCCATTGCAAGATCAAATAATTTGTAAAGAATGCGACTGAAATCCCCAAAACAATATTGAGCTGATTAAAAGACACCATGCGTCCACGCAGGTGAGGCTGAGAAATTTCGGCAATATAAACCGGTGCAATAATCAATGAAGCGCCAACACCAAAGCCACCAAGCATACGTGCAATCACCAAAGTAGTAAAATCTGGCGCCAAGGCAGAGCCTATGGCAGATACAGCATACAACAGGGCTGCCCATTTAAGGATTGTTCTTCGTCCATAATGCGTGCTTAGTGGCCCGGCTATCATCATAGCCAGGGTGGATGTGAGCGTGAGAGAGCTCACTGCCCAGCCAAGTTGCAATTTACTGAGATTAAATTCAGGCTCAATAAATTTTATGACACCCGAAATAACAGAGGCATCAAATCCCATTAAAAAGCCGCCCAGAGCAACAATCATGGTTAATTTAACGGTGTAGCGATCCTGTTTTGTCATACATTTTAATTTTTCAATCTTGATCGAAGAATAATTTCCTTGAAAAAGCAAGGCGATTAAATGCCTTGTTTGCTCAACACATTGACGCTGAACGATTTTTATACACTCTGAATATTTTAATTGAATGTATTTTCAATTTTCTGCTTCATTTTCTACTTCAACTGCAAAACTGATATTTGCAGGGATTTATCGATGCTCATCTACCTATATAATTATTATCGGCAACTTTTTTTATGAGCGTGTCAAGCTACGCCTCCATGACACTTTTGCTCAGGGAGCAATGCATGCCATGGAAACGATTGACAAAAAACTTGACTTATGATATCTTTAGGATTTTATTTATCCTAGAGCTTGATTGCTTGAAAAAAAGCAATCTTTCGGTTCGCAAATGATGATTTTAGTATCCGTCATTTTGGTTGAAAGCACCTGCTGACAGATCCATTTCAGTTTGCGGGATAGGCAAAAAGCCTTTTGGAGCAGCATCGAAAGTCACATCAAATAGTTGCTGATCGCCTACGTAATTTGGACCACGCAGTCCCACAACAGTGAATTCCTGGCTGGCAAAAGCCATACCTTGTCGCAATACATCAAAGTAGCGGACTCCTTCGAGGGATAATTCCAAACGTCTTTCTTTCATAATGTTTTCCATGGTAGCCGGAATACTTCCCAAACCCACACGTGCACGCACACGATCAAGGTAGTTTTGTGCATTGGGGCTTCCCAGTTCGGCTGCCATTAATAACACATCTGAAAAACGAATCACACGGAAATTACATGTTCTGTTCAGTTCGAATTGTCCGTCGGCACTCCAATGCTCGGCATCCGAAGTGTATTTTTTGGAAAAATATCCGGTATGCTGATAGCCAATATTCAAATTGCCATCGAGTTCCTCTTGCGTCAAAACGGTATATTCAAAACGCGGATCATCCTGTAGGTCGTTTACCAATTTTTGATTTACGGGAGCAAAACTCCAGCCCCTGTCCCAATTGTCAGATAAGGTAACGCGAGGACCCTGCATCTGAGCTGCCAGATTACCTTCGCCTCCGCGAACATAATCCCAGTCCCACCATGCTGGCGTATCACCATAGGAAACTTCCAAAACTGATTCAATACCAAACTCGCCGGCCAGCTTGAAGTTTGTTTCGTAATTTTCGAACAAATCATGCCCGCTATTGGCGATCAATTCTTCCAGGTATACTAACACAGCTGCCCGATCAATTACAGTTTCACCTGCATTCAGTTCTGCATTGTAAACACCATTATAAAACAGGTAAACCCTTGCCAGCAATGCCTGTGCAGCCCATTTTGTTACACGGCCTGCCTGAGCCGGATCGAGTATTTCAGGAAGATCTGCCATAGATTCAACGAGATCCAGTGCAATTTGATCGTAAACTTCAGCTGGAGTAGCCTGTTCCTGACTGTATTCTGAAGGTCCTTTTATTGTGTTGAGCAACAAAGGAATATTCTCGAAAAAGCGAACCTGATCGAAATAGAAATAGGCCCTCAGAAACTTGCTTTCGGCAATCAGCCTGGTTTTAAATTCGTCAGAAGCATCAATACCCTCTATTTTTTCGAGCAAAAGATTTGCCCTGTAGATTCCCACATAATTCTTCATCCAGATGGTGTGAACCATAAGATTGGTAGTTGGGATATTAAAGGTATTGAGTTCATTTTCGTCCTGACCATCATTAGCATCTGCCCCACCAGCAAAAGAATCGTCCGATAAAATATCAGATACCGTGACAAAAGGCGCCCATGCCATGCCTGGCTGCGATTGATAACCAAGCACATCGTACACGGCAACCAAAGCCTCCATGGCATCATTTTCTGTTTTATAAAAACTTGAAGTTACCTCCTCATCGAGCGGATTACGTTCCAGGAAGTCTTTCTTACAGGCCGATAGCGTAAAGGCCAATAAGATCACTAAACTTATGAATTGACTTTTTCTTTTCATGGTTTAAGCGTTTTTAGCGTTAAAAAGTAATTGTAGTACCAAATCGGAAAATTCTGGCCTGTGGATAGATACCACGGTCGATACCGATATCGAATGAGCTCATGGCTCCGATTTCCGGATCAGCACCAGAATAACCAGTGATGGTCAGCAGGTTCTCGCCGGAGATATAGAAGCGCCAGTTGACAGCTCCAAAGCGGCTAATCACGCGCTTGGGTAAGTTATATCCAATCTGGAAGTTTTTGAGACGTGCATAAGATCCATCCTCAATGTACATATCGGATACACGGTAATTATTATTCACATCACTAAAGGTGTAGCGCGGAATTTCGTTCGAGGTACCTTCGCCTGTCCAGCGGCCAAGAATATCCTCCGGGCGGTTAGTATATTGCAAATCCTGCCTTTGGGCGCCATTGAAGATATCATTTCCGATTGAGGCTGTGAAAAGGAAAGATACATCGAAATTTTTATATTCAACAGATCCATTCATGCCTATTGTCCAGTCAGGTGTAGGATTACCAATCATAGTGCGGTCGTCCTCACTGATCTTGCCATCACCGTTTACGTCAACAAAGCGCACATCGCCGGGGACGGCATTTTTTTGCAAAAGATTACCTGTGCTGCCAATGTGTTGAAAAACTTCAGTTTCATTCTGGAAAATTCCATCTGTTTTGTAGCCCCAGAAATAACCAATCGGCAAACCTACTTCAGCACGTGTCACAAAACCAGATACTCCCCAAGTGGCACCATTAATAAAGCCATTCTCATTACCGATTTTTGTCATTTCATTTTTGTTGTAGGAGGCATTAAATCCGATTGAATACTTGAGGTCATCCAAATAGTGACGCCAGTTGATGGAAAGCTCAACACCGCGGTTTTGAACGCTACCCACATTAGCCACTGGCGGATCGTTACCCACATGACCAGGAATTGGAATACGTTCCAGCAAACCGTTTGTTGTCTTCACATAATAGTCAACAGTAACATTTAGTCTGTTGTTAAATGCACCTAAATCGAGTGCGATATCGATTTGTTCAGATTCTTCCCATCTGATATCAGCATTTTCTATAAAAGAAGGAGAAGCACCTACAATTCTTCCATTTCCAAAGATGTATCCGCGGGATTTATCAATGGTAGAAACAAACTGATAATTTCCAATTTCCTGGTTACCATTTATACCGTAGGAAGCCCTCAACTTAATGAAACTGATTTGGTCGATCTTTGGCATGAAGCTTTCTTCAGAAACCAGCCATGAAAACCCAACTGAAGGGAAGATACCATAGCGGTTGTTTGCGCCAAATTTCGAAGAACCATCACGGCGGATAATTCCTGTAAAGGCATAGCGGCTTTGAAAATCATAAGTGATACGACCAAAAGTAGAGAATAAAGCTGAATGCCAGGCACCTCCAGTTGCAATCCATGCCGTATCGGTGGCCATATCCAGGTAAATATTATCGGGATCGGTGGTCGGCACCTTGGCATTAAAACCCGTTAAATCTTCATATTTCGACTCACTGGCCGTTGTTCCAACGAGTACTGAAAATGAGTGATCATTGATCTTTTTACTGTATGAAACCGTGTTTTCCCATTGCCAGGTAAAATAACGATCCATTCCCTTGAAAACAGAAGTTTTCTCAGTGTTGTTCTGCGCGCCATTCAGGAAAAATAAGGGCCTGTAGGAATCGTTAAGCACGTAAGCCAAATCGATTCCCAAACTGGAACGCACCTTCAATCCTTCAATTACTTCATACTCTCCAAAAACATTTCCTACCACTTTATCCACGCGGGTTTCCTGATTTTGTATTTCGAGCAAAGCCATTGGATTAACCACTTCTCCACCCACAGTATCGGAGATACCATAATACTGTCCGTTAGCATCACGGACAACTGGTTCATCAGAATAGGGAGACTGCCTTAAAATAGCAGGATCGGTCTCAAATACGGGAGTGAGCGGATCCAAATTTAAGGCGCTGCTGTATGCTCCGTTGAAGGAAGTATTGCTGCTAATGCCACGACGCACAATATGTGAATAGGACAAGTTGTTTCCGAAAGAAAACTTTTCTGTAACCTTATGATTGGAGTTGATACGTGCTGTAATACGATCAAATTGCGATTTCTCTCCCCCGATAATCCCCTGTTGAGAGAAATAGGAGAGAGAAGAAGCATAGGAAGACTTTTCTGTACCACCTGTAACTGATAACTCATGGTTAACCATTGGCACATTTTTTTCGAACATAACTTCCTGCCAATCTGTATCAAAACGGGGAATCTCATTCAGATCAAAAGGCTCTGTAAGTCCAGCATTGCGTGCACCTTCGTTCATCAGCATGCGGTAATCATCTGCACCCAGCATATTAATGGATCGCGCTACATTTTGAATGCCGTAATAGCCCGAATAAGTCAGATTCATTGTTCCGGCCTTGCCCTTTTTGGTTGTAATCAGTACCACACCATTAGCAGCTCTGGCTCCATAAATGGCAGCGGAAGCCGCATCTTTCAACACGTCGATCGATTCGATATCGCCCGGATTCAGGTATTCTATTCCTCCAACTGCCATTCCGTCAACAATGTAGAGCGGGTCGGCATTGCCAGTTGTTCCGGCTCCGCGGATGCGCACGGTTGGTGCTTCGCCAGGCTGTCCTGACAAATTGGTAACCTGAACACCCGCTGTGCGCCCCTGCATGGCCTGGTCAGCACGTAAAATGGGCGTAGAACTGATGTCTTCGGCACTAACAGTAGCAATGGCACCTGTAACTACTTTCTTCTTTTGTGTACCATAACCAATTACAATAACCTCATTCAATTCAGTGAGTTCATAACCCATCACTACATTGATAATCGGCTGATCGTTAACAGCAATGGTTTGGCTTTCGTAGCCTACATATGCAAACTCCAGGGTTGCCTGACCATCCTTAACTGTTATGGTGTAATTACCATCGATATCTGTTATTGTACCATTTAAGGTTCCTTTTTCGATGACTGAAGCGCCGGGGATACCAAAATTGCTTTCTTCATCTAAAACGTTTCCCTTTACGGTAAATCCTTGAGCCTGAATACCTCCTGCCAGTAGGATAAATAAAGCAAGTGTAAATAATCTGTAAATTTGTCGGTTCATCTCATGTAATTTTAGTTTAATGCTTAATACTTTTAAAGGGTTTTACTTTAGGTGTTGAAAAACCCGAACATAATCCACTTTCATTTTTTGAGGAAAAATTGTGGTGAAATCGGGATCTCCTCCGAAATTTCCACCGACTGCCACATTAAAAATCAACCAGAAATTTTGATGGAATTCAGTCATATTAGCTGATGTAATATCAGCTACATAGAATTCCTGATTATTAACATACCAGCGGATTGCTGTTTCGTCCCAAACGATGCTAAAAACGTGATAAGCCTCTGCAAAGGTTCCAGAACTCTTTGTATAAGCTCCGCCAATATGTGAATGACAATCATTGTCCCAGTGCATTGTCCCCAGCACCTGATTTTCACGTCCTCCTCCACCACGCATTTCCATGATATCAATCTCACCACTAGCCGGCCAGCCCACCGTATTGATATTGTCGCCGAGCATCCATAAAGCCGGCCATAGCCCTTGTCCTTTTGGCAAAAGCGCACGAATATCAACCCTTCCATAACGAAATGAAAACTTATCGCTCGTTTTGAGTTTGGCTGAGGTATAATTTCTATTCTGAAAATATTGGTTTTTTGCTTCGATGATCAGCGTTCCACCGCTTACGCTGGCATTTTCGCGCCGGTAAAACTCCAGTTCATTGTTTCCCCATCCACAGAGATTAGGGCAGCCATCACCAAGATCAAAACCCCATTTTTGCTCATCTATGCCTGATCCATTGAATTCATCATACCAAGTTAATTGGTAACCAGAATAGGATTCAGGAGAAAAATATCCCTGATTTAATGGCACTTCAACTTCTGGAGCGATAATTTCTACTATACCATCAGCCTTAATGTACTTGTCTGAAGCTCCATAAGCCCTAACGGCATAAGGGTAATTACCCGGACTGTCAAATTGATATTCAAAAAATCCATCTGAATTAGATAGGGCGGGTGATTCAGCATCACCAGGGAAAAACTCAAACCTGGTGGCATTCACAGCAGTTGCCTGAAAAACGACCTCTGCTGTTTCATGATTCACGCTGAGTAAATCAATCGTGAGGCTGGAAGGTAAATCATTTTGAGGTTCTTCAGTTTTTTTTTCACAGGAATAACCTGACAAAAGCAATAGAAGTAAACCCAGAGTAAACGTGATTCTCATGCTAAAGCAAATAAAAAAGCTGTGGCCTCAAAAGAGAGACCACAGCTATATTGTTATCTATTCAAATTTGAAATTCCGGATGTAGAACGTGCCGGGAGCAGTATGACCACCGCCTCCAATCGATATAGCAAAGAAGTCGAGATCAGTGCGTTCGTATGGAGTGTAACTGCCAGCACCGCTTGTAGGAGCATTGAGCTGGAAAGTCCAGGTTTGCCATTCGTCAAGAACAACACTTTCAGGATCAACATCATATTGAATGTGACCAGTCCACCACTGCTCTGTTTGACTGGCTTCTCCTATAATAATACCGATGGTTTTTGTCAGGTCACCAGAAAAATCATTGGTACTGGGAACATAAACATCAACCGAAACTGTAGTAAAATTATCAAACTGAATGTCATTTGCCTGCATAAATTGCAGTTCCTGATATTGACCTACTCTGTTGTACTGACCAACAGGGGTAGCTCCACCGGCAGGATCAACAACACCCATGGTAAAGTCCACACCGTTGCCGGCTAAACCTGTTCCTGGATAAACGGCTGCAGTGTCGAGCAACACAAAGTCGGTAGCAGAGGCAAATGTATTGTACATTTCGGTTGGAGTAAGATCAGGAAGATCTTCTCCGTAAGGTGCTGCTTCTTCAACTACTTCTGGTTCTAAAGAAGGATCGGAGTAGCTTGCATAAACAGCTTTCCAATAGCCGTCCTCGCCATAATCAAATCCTATTGTCATCAGATCGTAACCTGATTCCTGAACGATTTCAACAATATTAAAGGTTACGCTCGATTGAGGAACAGTAACTGCACCTGTGGTAGCAAGCTTAGGAATTCCAATCCAGGCACCTTCACCAGTGAGGGTGGCTGAGCCAACAGAAGGATCATAAGTAAAGGCATGTGTTCCGGATAACCACGCGCTTACGTCTACACCATCCAGGTTTATCATGTTTCCAGGAATAGCTTCGAAGCAAACTTCAAAAAATTCAGTGTTATCAAATACACCGAATTCACCCCAGAACATACCATTGTCGTTAAACTCGTAGGTTCCATCGAAATGGAAAGTGAATTCCTGATAATATAAACAAGGTCTGGCTCCGTCATTCTGCAAACCTTCCCACCAGTTGGCAGGGTTTTCCAAACTTTCGCCAAGCGACATTGAAGTACCTTCGCGGAATAACTTCCAGGTTTTTGAAACGTCTCCTGTTAAAAGTTTGTAAGCATCGTTAGGATCGGTGATCGTCAAATTCTGCGAAAAATTTGCTGAGGCTCCAGCAGCATTGCTCGCTGTTAGAACAACTTCATATTGTCCGGCGCTTTCATAAACATGAGTTGGACTGGTTTCAGTGCTTGTTTGGCCATCACCAAAATTCCAACTGTAAATAGTTGCATTCTGTGAAAAGTTAGTGAAGCTAACTTCTAAAAAATTAGCGCTGCTAACCTCAAACTGAAAACTAGCTACTGGATTTTTTGCTACAGGTTCATCATCTTTGTCATCCTTTTTACACGATGAAAAGCTGATTAGCGCAGCTACTGCAAAAAGCAGCGAAAATTTGTAAATCCATTGAAGATCTCTTTTTTTCATAATAATTGTGATTTGATTAGTGATAAATTAATTAATGGTAATTTTTTTACTTATGCTTTCGGTAATTACTCACCGACTTTACAATTTATTAACAAAGAAAGTTTTGATAATTCCAAAATCCAAAATTTATCCTTCATCAATAGCACATCTGCAATCGTTTGCACTACATCAAAATTACATCAAAACAATTGTAATGTATTGTTTAACAGTTTATTAAATAAATAAATATTGTATTTGTGATTTATAAATTGAACTTCAACCTCTAGCCGATCTAATACTGCATTTTTTTTCTGTGAGGAATTAAGTCCAAACAAGCTTATAAAACCAGGAAGTTGTTTTAAACATTTTTACTGAATAAGCAGGCCAATGATATTGCTGATAGTAATGCAAATCCCACTCTTGAAGGCTTTTCGTTTCGGGTTTCTCTGATGAACATTGTGTTGGAATTCAAGTAAAATACTGATAATCTTTATTTTGAATGCTCATTCTTTGCAGTTTCGATAAACAGAAAATGAACTTCTTGATTCACAAAACCTGAATTTCTTTCTTTACCAATTCTTAGCCAGAATTTTATAAATCTACTGCCTATCGTTTAATATAAAAAATACACTATTCTGATACAAGAATAACAGTAAAATTTTGTTAATAAAAAAAAGAACTACAGCAGTCCTTTTTCGATCAGAAAAACTACAATTGAAACGGACCTTTTCGCTTATCTCAAAATTGTATATATTACTTAATTACAGCATTTTAAATAGAATTCCGATTTATATTGATGTATTTTTGATGTAAGTTGAAAGGGCTTGTGTTGTGGTAAAGCTGCATTAATATACTTGCAAAATGCTACTAATGAGAAGTATTTTTGATTTAAATACAGTAAGTATTGATCATCGAAATTGCTATCGATGTTAAAAGTACTTAAGATTAGTAAAATTCAAAGGTTAGTGTTAAGGTGAGTGCGGGGCTGTTCTGAATAATCAGACAGCCTCTTTTTTTTGGTTTTCTTGATTTGCGATCTTTTGTCATTCAACTATCAGGCAAAAAATCGTTGTAATCTAGTCAATAGCTCAAATCAGAGACTTAAATAATTAGGAATCATTCTAAATTGATTGAATCCTAACAACTTACTGCCCTAAAAAAAGCAATAAACCAGACTATTGTTTATTTTTGTTTCGCTTGTGGATAAAATAATCTATTCACTTGCATAATTTATACTGTTAACCAATATCTTAAAACATGAAGCGTTTCTCTATCATGCGGTTTCTTGGTCTGACGATTCTGGCGATTTCGCTCATCGGTGGACTATCTGCGCAACAACTATCGTTTAATTTTGATAATCAGGCAAGCAAAGATGGTTTTCGACTGACTGATTCCAGAGCAAGTGGTGTTCATATCAGTCATAGTCTCACCCAAATGAGTTTGCAAGACATGGAAACAGATAAGGGCAGCGGCCAGATCATCAGTCTGAATGGCATTTATCTTCCCAATAATGCCGGCGCCCCTAATCTTCCCGGAAACAGCCGATATATTGCTGTTCCTAACGGGGCAACAGCAAAATTGATTGTTCACAGTTTTCAACAAGAAGTCATCTCAAATGTTGATTTACTGCCGGCAGCTCCCATACAAATGGATACGGATGACAGCCCGGCCGATTACAGCAAAGACATGTCGATCTACAGCAAAGACGGCCTCTACCCTGCCGAGCCTTTTCTGCTTTCTAAAGTGGAAAACATTCGCGGTGTTGACGTTGTCATGCTTGGAATTACACCTTTTCAATACAATCCGGTAACCAAAAAACTAATCGTATTTCACCATATCGAACTGGAAGTTGTTTTCGAAGGAGGATCAGGAACCTTTGGCGACAACAGATTGCGCAGCCGTTGGTGGGATCCAATTTTGCAGGATATGGTCATCAATGCGGATGTATTACCCGCCATCGACTACAGTCAGCGCCAGTTAAACCGCGAAACCGGAGCTGAATACCTCATCGTAATACCAGACAATGAAGACTTTCAAAGCTGGGCCGACAGTATTCGTATGTTCCGTATTCATCAGGGTATCAGCACCATGATCGTAAATACAACAGCAATGGGAGGCAATACAGTTGCAGCCTTTGAATCCTATTTCAACGATGCCTATAATAATTGGGACGTGCCACCTTCAGCCGTTTTGATGCTAGGCGATTACAATACCAACGGCAGCGCTGGTCTTATTTCGCATATGCTCAATGACCATCCGGGCGGCTATAATCCTTATATCTCGGACAATCCATTTTCTGATGTTAGTGGAAACAACTTGCCTGATATCGTTTTTGCGCGCATCACGGCCACCAACGAAGCGCAGTTGGATCATATGATTAACAAATTTTTGGATTATGAACGTAATCCTCCGACCAATGCAAATTTCTATGATAATCCTGTTACAGCCATGGGATGGCAGACAGAACGCTGGTTCCAACTGTGCTCAGAAATCGTAAATGGTTTTTGGGAGTATGGTTTAGGAAAAAATCCAATACGTGAAAATGCAATATATTCCGGCTCACCGGGAGGTGCATGGTCTTCAAACGCTAATACCTCACAAGTGGTAAACTATTTTGGGCCAATGGGTTTGAACTATATTCCTGCCAATACGAGCCATTTAACTGACTGGGGTGGTAATGCCACACGTATCAACAACGACATCAACAATGGTGCTTTTATGCTACAGCACCGCGATCACGGTTATGAGCTTGGTTGGGGCGAGCCGGATTATAACAATTCGCACCTGAATGGACTTACAAACGAAGACCTCACTTTTGTTTGGTCGGTGAATTGTCTTACCGGAAAATTCAATTATGGAAGCGAATCCTTTACAGAGAAATTTCATCGTCATGATTATGGTGCTGTTGGTATTGTTGCAGCCACCGAAGTCTCATATTCCTTTGTAAATGACGTATATGTGTGGGGAGCATTCGACAATATGTGGCCTGAGTTTATGCCGGAATATGGCAGCAGTTTCCCACAGCGTTCTATCGTTCCGGCTTTTGCCAATGCAGCCGGAAAGATTTTCCTGCAGCAATCGAGCTGGCCCTACAACCCTCAGCATAAGCCTATTACTTACAATCTTTTTCATCATCATGGCGATGCTTTCTTGAATATCTATTCCGAAATACCTCAGGATCTTGCCGTAAATCATATGCCGGTTCTATTAAGTGGCCTTGATAATTTTGAGGTAACTGTGGAAGAAGGCGCATGGATTGCCCTTACCAATGGCGATCAGATTATAGGAACTGCCGAAGCAGTGGCAGGCACAACGCAGGTTCCTATTGAAGTTCAGGAGCTGGGATCTCAAATAAGGGTAACCATCACCAAGCAAAATTATTACCGTTACGAAACCCTTATCGATTGCATCCCACCAGATGGAGCTTATGTTATTTTTAACGAAAATATTGTCAACGACGAAAACGGTAATGCTAATGGCGTGATAGACTTTGGCGAGACAATTGTCCTTGACATGGCGTTAAAAAATGTTGGCAACGAAAATGCTGAGGCCGTTTCGGTTAGCATAAGCACCGAATCACCTTATGTAACAATTGTTCAGGAAATGTATGACTATGGTATGATTGAAGCAGGAGCTGTTGTTATGATGGAAAATGCTTTTGAATTTGAAGTTGCCGATGATATCCCCAATAACACTTCCCTGAGCTTTGAACTCATCATGACAAGTGGAGACGAAAGTTGGACAAGTAGCTTTGGATTAACAGCTTATGCTCCTGATTTTAACATCGGAAATTATACGGTTGATGATAGCCAGGGAAATAATAATGGCAGGCTGGATCCGGGCGAAACTGCCACCCTTATATTTTCAATGGAGAACAAGGGTGCTTGCAGCTCAAACGCTTCTCTTGCCTCATTAACAATGACGAACCCCTTTGTGGAGCTAATTGATAACGAAGTCTATTTTGAAACTATCGAGGCCGGAAACATGGTTGAAGCCCAATTTGAGGTATTCGTAAATCCTGCTTCTCCAATAGGTGTAGTCGCTGATTTTAGCCTGCTGCTGGTTTCAGGAGCTTATGAAGCTGAAAAATCTTTTACTACAAAAATTGGACTCATTGTTGAAGACTTTGAGAGCGGTGACTTTGAAAGTTTCCCTTGGGCATTCAGCGGCAATCTGCCGTGGACGCTCACTGAGTCAGGCGCTTACGAAGGTCAGTATTCAGCCAAATCAGGTTTGATTGGCGATAGCCAGAGTTCTCAAATTATGGTAGGCTATGAAGCCGGAAGCAACGACACGATTTCTTTCTATTATAAAGTGTCTTCAGAAAGCAGCTACGACTTTTTAAAGTTCTTTATCGACGGCAGTAAAGTAGGCGAGTGGTCAGGTAATGTTTCCTGGACAAAAGCAGCCTATGCTGTTGAAGAAGGCGTACATCAGTTCCGCTGGGAATACAGCAAGGACGGCTCCGTTTCCAATGGTGAAGACTGCGCCTGGATTGACTTTGTCGTGCTTCCACCAGAAATAACAACCATGGCATGGGCTGGTTATGACCTTGAAAGTTGCGAATCAAATCCTGTTCAGTTAACAGGTTATGCTGCTTATTATGAAACCTTACTTTGGGAAACTTCGGGAGATGGCAACTTTGATGACCCAACAATTTTGAATCCTGTTTATATAGCAGGCGAAACCGATATTGAAAATGGTACTGTTATGCTTTCGCTTACAGCTGAAGGCGAAACAGACCCAATGACGGACACCATGGAGCTAATGCTCTACAGAAATCCACAACTCGTTTATGAAACTGAAGCTGCTATTTGCAGTGGTGAAAACTATATTTTCACAACAGGTGAAGCCTTTGATTACGAATCCCTGCTTTGGACAAGCTCGGGCGATGGTACTTTTGACGATGAAAGTGCGCTTCTACCCGTTTACATCCCCGGTGATGGAGACATCGATGCAGGCACAGTAACGCTTAGCCTTACTGCAGCAGCAAGTGGCTCCTGCGAAGGCACTTCCATTGATTTCACACTGCTAATACATGCCCTTCCTACCGCTTCCATCAGTGGCGATCAAACCATTTGTGAAGGCGATGAAGCCATAGTAGAAATTTCACTTACAGGACAGTCGCCCTGGATGGTTATGATGGAAGACTTGATTGACCCGATGGAAATTGAAACAGAGCTTTATCAGATGAGCATGACTCCTGAAGCTCCTGTGAGCATGACATTGACTTCGGTTGCCGATGGAAATGGCTGCTTCAATATTGCAGAAGGTACGGTGACCATAGCAATGGATTATCCACCCGCAACACCCACAGCCCCTACTGGTGATACATCACTCGACTTGAATGAAATAACAGAAAGCGCCTACGAAATTACACCAGTGCCTGATGCCGAAACCTATAGCTGGGAATTGTTGCCGGAAGAAGCCGGACAGCTTAACCCCAATTCAACAACAGCTCAGGTGATTTGGAATACTGATTACAGAGGAGACGTATCGCTTAAGACTCGGGCAGAAAACTATTGCGGCGAGAGCAGCTGGAGCGAAGAACTGGTGATTGAATTGTTCAGCACAATTGGTTTGGATGCCTTCGCCAACGGACAACTTAAAGTGTATCCTAATCCGGCCTCAAACATCCTGAATCTTGAAATAAAAGACGGTTCAGAAGGCAAAGCCAAGATTAGTCTTGTAAATATCTTAAGTGAAATTGTATGGATAAAAGAGGTCAATGTTGATCATGTTCAAACCCTGCAGATTTCACTTTCAGGAATTCCAAATGGAGCTTATATGCTGAGGTACGAAACCAAATCTGGATTGAGTAGTATCCCAATACTGATTAAAAACTAAAGCAAAGGTAACAAACACAAAGACCATCAACCGAAAGGCTGGTGGTCTTTTTTTATTTTTTCAACAACCAATGCATGGCTGCTTCGTGTGTTGAAAATAATTTGATCTGAAAATCAAATTTATGCTTTAAGGGTTCCTGAAACAACATCGATATAGCAGTCGATTTCGGGTCCTCTATAACTATGGCTTGTTTCTTTGATTGAAGCATTGTCTTGTATTCGTTCAAAAAAGCCTGTATAAAAGCTTGACTACTCCAGTCAAAATCAAAGCTACATTTGCTGTAATCCGTAAATATATTATACGCGTCATCTGCAAATTCGGGCATGTCAATAATCTGTTTCCATGCCTCTCCAATGGATTTTCTGGTAGCTTTTCCCCAATGTGTATAATGAATAAGTCTGGAATTATAATCAACAATTACTCTGTAGTTAATCGAATCCTCTGTCATTTCTTTTTATTCAAAATTACGTATTTTTTATGCCCAAAATTGAGTTCAGATCCTCTTTATTCTATTTTATCGAGAATTTTCTACCCTGTCATTTTTCATTGTGGCAAAATACTGGTTAGATTCTGCCAAAATATTTAGCAAATACTATGGCAAACTCAACGCACATTTCCACCAGGGACGAAATAAATTTTTACCCGGACAACAATGTTTAAAAATTAATAATTCGATTAAGAAATTCTTAGTCTTAGGATTTTTCGACTTAGCTTCAAAGCGGTGCAGACCTCAACGGGGTTCATGAACCATTCATCGGTCAACATAAGTAGTGTCTGTCCATAATGTCCGATATCTGCGTTGCTATAAAAATTTTAAATCCTCGAATACTTTAGTATGCTGCGGTTTAAAATTTTTATGCGCCCTGCCTGACGGCCAGGCAGGCTTGATCTCGACCATTCTGAATCAGCCACTGGACTTTAAGGACAGACTCTAATTAGAACCGAATGATCTGCAAAAAAGCCTGCACTTGAATTAATTCAATGGAAACTTTTACCTCCTGATGATAAAAGTATAGGTAATTGTCCCTTTCTGCAGCTCACCTGCCGTGGGATCTTCGCTAAAAGTAGAATTCAATGCAGCTCTCACAGCCAGGTTTCTCATATTGGGATCTATAATGGTAGTTCCTTTGGCGCTTACCTGGGCTTTCTTGACAATGCCCATTCTGTCCACCCAGATCTCCACTACTACATCACCTTGCTCTTTAAACTCATGGGTAGGCACTGCAAGGTATTTTGCTCCCCGGCCTCCCAAACTGTATGAAGGACCGTCGCCTTGTCCGCCCTGGCCTTCATAGCGCTTCACATCGCGCAATCCTTCGGGTCGGCCCTGATCACCAGGCTTACCGGTAATCCCTTCAGAACTTTCAGTATTAGAGGATGTTGCGCCTTTGAAAAGCGCCCGCTGGTTTACAACCGGTTTGGGTTCCTCAGGGATTTCTTCAGGAATTTCTTCTACTTCTTCCTGCAATTCTTCCTCAGGTATTACTTCTTCTTTCTGCTCAATTTCGGGTTGTTCTTCAGGCTTCTCTTCAACAGTTTCTTCCAATTGTGGCATCTCGTTATTGTCCTCTGTCACCAATTCCTCTTCTTCAACAGGCTCAGGCTCTGATTTTTGCACAGCAGGAACAGGAGGTGGTGCCGATTCTGGCACACTCAGGTCGGGCTGCTCCCAGCCGCTACCCTGATCACTATACCCCAAATCAACTTCAACACCTTCTTCTCCGGGCAAAGGAAGCGGCGTGGTAAGCGCCATAAAGATAAGCCCGAGAATCAATATCAGGTGAAAAAGTACTGTGGCAATAAATGCCTTACGCCTGTCTTTATCGGATAAAAACTTCATTTTTTTGCTGAGGTTGCCAATATTACCTTATGTTTTTGATTTGTTTTCTGATTAATATCGTTTACCACATCAATCACATTTACAACATACTGCACCGGAACAGTTTTGTCTGATCTCAATACCACACTCCCTTCAACCTGACCCGCCAAACCTGCGCTAAGCCGGTTCCCGAGCTCGTCAGCCCCTACCCTGCTTTCACCAACAAAATACTGGTAATTTTCGTTGATATAAACGGTAATTGTTTGTTTTGCCATTGTTTTACTGTTACTTGAAGGCAAAAGCAGTTTTATGGCATTGGGTGCTACCAAAGTGGAAGTGAGCATGAAAAATATCAGCAACAGAAATACCAGGTCAGACATGGATGCTGTGCTGAACTCTACACTCCGTTTATTTCTGGTTTGAATAGCCATATTATTATTTTTATCTTGCAGGTTCGTGAAGAACATCCATAAATTCGGTGGCGCGTGCTTCGAGCAGATACACCACTTTCTCGATGCGGGAAACTAAAATATTGTAAAAAATGTATGCCAGAATCCCAACAATAAGCCCGCCAATGGTAGTAATCATAGCCTGATAAATCCCTGTTGACAATAAGGCAATATCAATATTATTTCCCGCCATCGACATATCATAAAATGCCCTTACCATACCTATTACCGTCCCCAAAAAACCAAGCATCGGCGCCGCTCCGGCAATGGTTGCCAAACCTGCCACACCTTTTTCCAGCTTGCTGACTTCCAGTTTACCAATATTCTCAATAGCTGCATTGATATCATTCAAGGGTTTGCCGATGCGCGACAAGCCTTTTTCTATCATTCTTGCAATTGGGGAATTATTATTCTTGCAAAGCGCCATAGCTGCATCGAGTTTCCCGGCATGGATAAATTCCCGAATATTATTCATAAAGTGTTTGTCTTTGCCTGATGCCCTTGAAATTACCAGATAACGTTCAGTAAAAATATAAACCGCAATAATTGAAAACACGGCTAAAACTGCCATAATCCATCCACCCCTCATAGCCAGATCGATAAGGGATAATCGCAGCTCTTCCGGCTGCCCCGGTATTTCCGAAATATTAGCGCCCAGATCATTTACAACCGTCTGAGCCTGAAGAAGAATTCCAATAAGCATAAAATTATATTTTGGTTAAAAGTAAAGCTTATTAATCTTTCAATGTTTAAAAAACATACTATTTATCAACGTTTCGCTGTTAACATAACTCAAAAATCAGGTCTTTAGTATCTGCTGTTTTGGGTCTGTGAAAATGATTTTGGATACCAAATTAACCCGCTGCTGCTGTCGGATGCGGCGCCTGTGGAAGCAGCAAGCACATTCACCATTCCTTTGGATCGCAACACACCCAGAAAAGCAAAGATCAACGCCTCTTTGTAGTCAATCAATAAGGGCGATGCCACTTCTATTTGATGAAGGGTTTGCAAACTTAATTGTTTAATCAGCTGTTTATGATAGGCTCCACCTCCGGTAACAAGTATTTTTGAATCAGCGATATGCGGTAGGTTTTTCGCAATTTGAAAGGCGATGTGTTTGGTGTAAGTAAAGGCCGCATCAGCAGGTTGATGTTGCCATTTGAGGATAGTATCGCGTTGGTACTGTTCGAAAAACTCCCTTCCTAACGATTTGGGAGGTTGATTTTCAAAATATTGTGGTGTATTCAGGGCTTCATAGAACTGCGGAATCAGCTTGCCGGTAGCAGCAATTTCGCCGTCTTTATCATAGGGTTTACCCAAAAAACCGGCAATAAAATTAAGTCCCTGATTTGCGATACAACAATCAAAGGCAAGGCGCTGATCATTCACTTCATACGAAACATTCGCTATTCCACCAATATTCAGACAAATACCGTAATCACCAAAAAGAAGCCGATCGCCGATTGGAACCAAAGGTGCGCCCTGCCCTCCTTTGGCAACATCTTCGGAGCGAAAATCATTGATTACCATCACACCCGAACGATCTGCCAAAGCCTGTCCGAATCCAATTTGACGTGTTAAGGCCTTTTCGGGTTGATGAAAGACAGTATGGCCGTGCGATGCCACAAAATCAGGATGAAGCCGGTTCTTTTGGATAAAATTTTGTGTGATCTCGCCTAAAAACAAACCATATTCTTTGTCAAGTGCATTCAATGCAGCTTCTTTCAGGTAAAAAGCAGCCCCCAGTTTTTTGCGCCAGAAATCGGAATAAGGACAAAATTCTGAATGTTGCAGCTTAAAAACCCAGTGGCCCTCGTCTTGCCAAAAATCGGCAGCAACAAGATCTATTCCATCAAGTGAACTACCTGACATTAAACCAATTGCTGAAATTTTATCTTTATGGTCTGTCATGCTACAGCAAGGGTAAAAGCTTTTCCAGCTGCATTCCACGCGATCCTTTCACTAAAATATCGTATCCACGGGCTTGCTCCTTTTTAAAATAGGCAACAGCTTCGTCCACATGATTGAAATGCTGCCAGTCATTCCCAGCATAAAGCTTTCCAAATAATGGACCGACCAATATCACTTTCTTAAACTCCAAGTCTATCAAGAGTTTAAGGATCTCGGCATGCTCGTAATCGCTTTCCGATCCTAGCTCCAGCATATCAGCTAAAATAAGCATCGAACGCTGTCCACAGATTTGATCAAAATTACGAATGGCTGCCTGCATACTCACCGGGTTAGCATTATAAGCATCCATAAGAATTTTATTGTGCTTCGAATCAATGATTTGCGACCGATTATTTGTTGGCTGATAATTGGCCAGGGATTTATCAATAGCAGTCTTATCTACGCCAAAATAGCTCCCAACCGCAGCTGCGGCAAGCAGATTTTCAAAATTATAGTTTCCTACCAGCTTTGTCTGTACCATTGATTGCTTGTTCTCGAACTCCCAAACAAAGGCCAGGTAGGGATCAGCTGCCACCAACTCACCATAAACATCGGCTTGTTGCTGCTCACCGTAAGTAAAGCGTTTAATGTTGGCCGACAAAGTTTCGAGCAAAGGATTCGCTGTATTCACGAAGAGCATTCCCTCGTGGTCGTCAATATAGGCATACAATTCGCTTTTGGCATTGATGACACCCTGAAGGCCGCCAAAACCTTCAAGATGAGCCTTCCCAATATTAGTAATCAATCCAAAATGAGGCATAGCGATGCGCGACAAAGCAGCAATTTCGCCTTGATGATTGGCGCCCATTTCAATAATCGCTATTTCAGTATCAGCTTTGATCTGCAAAACCGAAAGCGGCACGCCGATGTGATTATTGAGATTTCCCTGCGTTGCAGTGATGCGGAATTTTTGTTCTAAAACCCGCGCAATCAATTCTTTCGTTGTGGTTTTTCCATTGGAGCCTGTAATGCCAATTACCTGTGTTTGTAGTTGTTTCCTGTGCCAAATTGCCAGGTTTTGCAGGCATTGCAAACTATCATTTACCTTATAAATATCAGTATGGGCTTCAATCGCCGGATCATCAGAAACAGCACATGCGGCACCTGCTTCAAGTGCCTGATGCACAAAGCGGTTGCCATCAACATTTTCGCCTTTCAAGGCAAAAAAGACAGCTCCTTTTTCGATTTTCCGGCTATCGATACTTACTTTACCGGATTGAAGAAATCGCTTATAAATTTCAGGAAGCACATCCATAATACGTTGTCTAAAGAATTTGATACAAAATTAAGTTTTATCGCCTGCAAATAAAGCAAAACCTGACAATCACCTAAAAAAAAGCCCCAACACCAGAAATGTTGAGGCTTTATATAGCTTGTAGCAATGTACTACCTGTTTACCAATGAGCTTCCCACTTTATTCATGGCACAGCGGAAACCAATTGCACTTGAAGACTCATCTTCATTGAGAAATCTGCGTGTTCCGGGACTCAGATAATAGGGACCATCAGCCCAGGAACCGCCTTTATAAACGCGGGCCTTATCTGAAATCAGCGATGTTTCTCCGTATTCATACATTTGATCTGTCATACCTTTTTGGTCATCAGGCTGTGTGCTCCAGTCATCCTGAATTGATGACATAAAATCTCCATCACCATAGTTTACATTATATCCTCTGCGATAGTTTTTTCTGTTAGCAGCTTCTTCGGGAGTAACCTCCACATAAACCATACGGCCTAAGGAGTCTTTCTCGGCCAGGAAGCCTTCGGCGTCACGCTTTTTATTCATAAACACATTTCCGCGGAAGGGATTATAATCTGCCATATCCTCGAAAGTAAGCGGACGATAAACATCGAGTACCCATTCAGAAACGTTGCCACCCATATTATAAAGTCCGTAATCATTAGGCCAATAAGAGCCAACAGGTGCTGGTAAATCAGCGCCATCATTCAAACTTCCGGCAACACCCATATAATCGCCTCTTCCGCGTTTGAAGTTGGCTACAAAGCTCCCGTAAAATTTATTGTCATCTGTGCGCAGGTTATTGCCATTCCAGGGGTAAACGCGTCGTTCAACAACACGTTCCTGCATGGTATTTCCAACCAAACCCAATGCTGCATATTCCCATTCGGCTTCGGTGGGAAGGCGGTATTTTGGCAAAAGCAAACCATCTTCAAAACGAACATTACGTACACCGGTTCCGGTAGGGTCTAAATCTGCTTTGCCGTCTTTTACCAGTCCTTCGTACTGTCCGGCCAGGTAGGCTTCTGTATTGAAGTTATTTTCATTGGCCTGAGCAGGATCAAACTCAAGGATTCCTGCTTTTATCAACAACATTTCATTTACCCTGTCGGTACGCCAGTTGGCATAGTCATTGGCTTGCAGCCAGGTAACTCCAACAACGGGATAGTCGTGATAAGAGGGATGTCTGAAATAGATTTCAACAAGGGGTTCGTTGTACGACATGCGGTTACGCCATACCAGTGTATCAGGCAGCGCGCGCTGGGCAACCAAAGGGAAATCCTGGCCATACACCCTGTTGAGCCAATAGATATACTCCAGGTAGTCAAGGTTACTCACCTCTGTTTGATCCATATAAAAACTCGAAACAGTAACCTGCCGCGGTCTGTTGTTCCAATCGTACATGATATCCTCCTGGGTTGCACCCATGATGAAAGTACCACCTTCGATGGCTATAAGCCCCGGACCAGTAATTTGTTGCGTTGATTCAGCTACCTCAAAACCTCCCATTTGAGGGTCGTTGTAATTCCAGCCAGTGGTGTTGGAAGTTTCTTTTTGACAGGAAACTAAAAACAATCCGGCCACCGCCAAAGTAAAAATTGTACTGAATTTTGCTGTTCTGAACATGTGAAACTTTATTAATTGCTTTAATAACTTTTTATTAACTAAAAACCAGGTGAGTTTATTGTCCTGATCACCCTTTTTGAATCTCTAATAATACAAAAATTCCAGGCAAAGGATATTTCATGAGCTCCTCCGCTGTTGCCACCAAGCTTCGACAGGGTATAATCATAACTGTATCCAATCATGAAATTCTCATATTTTATGCCTGCCAAAATCATGACAGCATCAATATTTTCGAAGGCATGACGAAACCAGCCACCCAAAACAAACGGATACATATTAACGTACATCCCTGCATTTAGTTGCTTATAATCTCCTTGCTGCACATACATCAAATTAGGCTCTATGGTGATATCACCCTGTCTTTTTTGACCAAAACCGCCCTCAGTAGCGTTGATTACAAGCCCTGAATGAAAGGTCAGCTTCATGGGAATAACATAACTATCATTGGCATAAAAGGACATTTCGGGTTCGGTAAGATGATCGGCAGCAATGCCGGCAAAAAAGAAATTTTCGTATCCAAAAAGCAGCCCTGCACCAAAATCTACACCTGAAACCTGATTATTATCGGGAGCTGTTTCACCACTGCCAACATTGATATGACCGGTAACAGGATTGATTTGATCAGCAAAAATCAGCTTCTCCCAGGCTAACTTTTCCTGAAGATACGCTCCCTTTACACCAAAACTCAAATCCATATTGCTTGCTAGCTGCAACTTGTAGGAATAGTAAGCATTTATTGAAGTGTGCGTTAAGGCGCCATCACCCTGCTGATCATTAAGAACCATAATACCATAGCCACTATTAATGGCAGCTAAACTCTGATCGTAGGACACATTGTAAGTAACGTATGCCTTTGATAAGGACGGCCATTGATTGCGATAATTCAAATTGAGACGCCCACAAGCTGTATTGCCTGCATATGCTGGATTGAGATAGAGCGGATTGGCATAAAACTGTGAGAATGCCACGTCCTGTGCTTTGCCCTCAAACCCAAGCAATACAGTGATGGTTAACAAGATAAACCCCAATTTCCCTAAAAAACTAAAGCGATCAGATTTCATAGTGATTTTCGAGGCACAATGTTACAACGTTTTTCTGAAATAGCACATAACTGAATTCAGAAAATCCATTAACTACAATATTTGACCCGTAATTGCGTTCAGGAATATAATCCGGACAGTCCTGATTTCATGGTTTCTCTAACTTATTGCATCTTGTACAATTATGAATCAACCAATTTAGGCATGCGCTCCTTAAAAACAAATTCCAAATCCATACGTTCATCAATTAAACACAGTAACATGGGTAAGCATTTTTTTTCGGTTATAAGTTGGTGTGCATCAAGCTTTCTTGGCTTGGTTTTTTTGTTGGCTTTACCAACGAAATCCTATTCCCAGCTTAGCGAACAGATGCAGCTAAATCTAAAGTGGAATCAACCCGACACCCTAGTTATTCCGGGGCACGACCCCATGATACGGCTGCATTTTGATGAAGCTACTTACGCAGGAATGACCCCTGAAATGCCCGTTTATTCTGTGACCAAACCTGTTTTTGATGCTGAAATTGATGTGCAGATTAGCCTCGAAAATAGTGTTACCGAAAATATTCCCGAAGCCCAGCTCACCCTTCTTGATCAGCTTGAACTAAGTCAGGATTTCGACCTGAGCCATCAAATCCTTGTTTCGCGAGGAACACCCTACTTGCGCATTGAAGTTAGACCAATTAGATCGCAAAATGGTATTTTTGAACGCCTGATTTCAGCCACAATAAACCTGGAAATCAGCTATCAATCTAATGAAAATACCTCCTTAAAAAATGCAACAAGCTTCGCAACTGAATCGGTATTGGCAAATGGAAATTGGTACAAAATACGGGTTTCGGAAAGTGGTGTGCATAAGCTGAGCGTGACTGATTTGCAGCAAATGGGAATCGATACTGACGCCATAAACCCGCGTAACATCAGAATTTATGCAAACGGCGGCGGTTTGCTGCCCGAAAACAATCAGGCTTTCAGGCATGACGACCTTGTTGAAAACCCCATTATTGTTGTAGGTGAAGAGGACGGATCATTCAGTAATAACGATTATATTCTATTTTATGCACAAGGGCCTTTACTTTGGGAGTACAACCCAATAACAGGACAATATATCCATCAAAATAATCCTTACGATGATTACAGTCATCTGTTTATTAACGTGGATAAAGGACCCGGAAAACGCATCCAAACCATGCAACAACCTACCGGCCAGGCTAGCAAAACTATTACTGACTATCCTGATTATATGCTGCACGAAGAAGATAGTTACAACCTCACAAATACCGGCAAAACATGGTATGGCGATTTGTTCGATGTGACCCTCACCAAAGATTTCGACTTTAATTTTCCGGGTATTGTAACCAGCAAGCCGGCTCATCTTAAAGTTGAGTTGGCCGGTCGTGTCCTACAGGGAAGCGCAAATTTTCAACTGTATATCAATAACGATCTCAAACGAACGCTACCAATATCAGCAACCTCCGCTACCGGTTATGATTTTGCCCGAACAAATCAGGCCGATTTACCGTTTGATCCCAGTAGTGATCTTATCACAGTTAAGCTTCAATTTAATAGAAGTGTGAATTCTGCCCGCGGTTGGATAGATTATATTGCCATCAATGCCTGGCGTTCCCTGCGTTTCAATGCACCGCAACTTGCTTTCAGCAATCCGGAAGTGCTCAACCCGGGAAATATTGTTGAATACCAGATTGCCAACAGCAATGCCAATGTTCAGGTTTGGGATATTACTGATCCGGTGAATGTTAAGCAGGTTTCAGGCAGCAACAGCAGCGGCCGTTATATTTTTAAAGCCGAAGCAAATGAGCATAAAAACTATATCGCTTTTGACGGCAGCAGCTTTTTTCAGGCAGAATTTGTTGAACAGCTCGAAAATCAAAACCTGCATGCTGTCAGAGATATTGATTACCTGATAATAAGCCATGCCGATTTTCTGGATCAGGCAAATCGGTTGGCCGATGTGCACCGCAATGCAAATAACATGGTCGTTTATGTTACGACTCCCGATAAAATATACAATGAGTTTTCGTCCGGATCAGTTGATATCACTGCTATCAGAGATTTTAACCGTATGCTATACAGCCAAAGCAGTCCAGGCAGAGAATTACGTTACCTGCTACTTTTTGGTGATGCCAGTTTTGATTACAAAAATCGCCCGGGCACTGTCGTCAATTTTGTTCCGACTTCCGAAACCAAAGAATCACTGAATCTGGTTAACTCTATAGCCACTGACGACTATTATGGCTATCTCGACAGCGATGAAGGGGGCGAAAATACTAGTCTGCTGGATATTGGAATCGGCCGTTTTCCGGTAAGCACCATCCAGCAAGCCACACAAATGGTTGACAAGGTGATTTCTTATATGCGCAAAACAGATGAAACCATGAAACCCTGGCGAAACCTTATCACATTTGTAGCCGACGATGCTGATGGAAACCTCCACCTCAATGATGCCGAAAAGCTTTTCCGATACCTCGACACAACGGAAAGAGCCATTGACTTTGACAAAATTTATCTCGATGCCTATCCACAGATTCCTACACCGGGAGGCCAAAAAGCGCCGGCCGCAAATGATGCCATAAATCGCCGCATGGACAAGGGAACGCTTATCATGAACTATTCAGGCCACGGCGGTGAAGTAGGCTGGGCCGAAGAACGCATACTAGAGATTGCCGATATTCAAAGCTGGAGAAACCAAAATAAACTTCCAGTGTTTATTACGGCAACATGCGAATTTAGTCGTTACGATGATCACACCCGAACATCAGCCGGCGAGATGGTATTTCTAAACCCGCAAGGTGGAGCCATTGGCATGTTTACAACAGCAAGAGCTACTTATGCCTCTGCCAATCTGGCGTTGAACCGGGCTATCTATAAGGATAATATGTTTTTAAAAACCAACGGAGAATATCCGCGTTTTGGTGATATTATCCGCAAATCGAAGCTCAATGGAGGCCCTAACGACAGAAAGTTTGTTTTGTTGGGCGATCCTGCCTTGCAACTGGCTTTTCCTACCCTTAAAGTTGAAACGACACATATCAATAATGAAGCTATCAGCAGCCGCCCCGACACCCTCAGCGCACTTGATCAGGTGAATGTTCGTGGTAGGATAACCAATGAAAACGGTCAATTATTAAGCGATTTCAATGGCGTACTTTATGCCACAATTTATGATAAGGCCAGCACAATTCCTACTTTAGGCGATGAAGGCTCACCTGTTACAACATTCAGCCTGCGTAATTCTGTGATTTACAAAGGAAAAGCTACTGTAAATAATGGCCTATTTGAGTTTAACTTTATGTTGCCCAAAGACATCGCTTATAATTTCGGCGAAGGTCGAATCAGCTATTACGCCACCAACTACGAAATGGATGCCAATGGCTATTACGAAAATATCATGATTGGCGGTTTCAACGAGCAGGCAATATCCGATAATCATGGCCCACAGATTCGCTTATTCATGAACGATACCACCTTCGTGGATGGTGGAACAACCAACGAAAATCCGACACTGCTTGCCTTTGTTAGCGACGAAAACGGCATCAACACCACCGGATCAGGAATTGGGCATGATATCACAGCGCAGGTTAGCGGTTCCACTGAGTTATCTGCAATTTTGAACGACTACTACGAAGCCGAAATCGATCGCAGCGCTGCCGGTATAATAAGCTTCCCGCTAAGTAAGCTGAATCCAGGCACGCATAACCTCACCTTAAAAGTTTGGGATGTTTATAACAATTCAAGCGAAACCAGTATTAGTTTTGTGGTTGTGAACAGCGCCGAAATGGTCATCGAAGAACTATACAATTACCCCAACCCTTTTGTTGACGAAACTTTTTTTGTGTTCAATCACAATCAGGCCGGCATGGAAATAGCTGTTGATCTGAAGATTTTTGACCTCAGCGGACGAATAGTCAAACAAATGACCGGAAAAATTTACGGTACTGCATTCCGTAGTGAACCAATCCGCTGGAACGGAACATCAGATACCGGACAAAAACTTCCGAAAGGTTTGTATATTTACCGCCTGATTGCAACCAATGAAAAAGGGCAGCAAGCTGAGAAAAATGCTAAATTGATTTTTTACCGCTAATGAAAGCTACGATAACTACCATTATTTTTGTAATCACAGGCCTGTTTTTGAGTACTCATAGCCAGTCGCTTACGGCAAAAAATACAGTTAGTGATACCATTGCCGTAAACTGGCAAGCGAACCAGCAGTTAACGCTGAAAATGGGCGGAATAGCTCAGGTGCTGTATTTTGATGAAGCCATTACACAATATGAAACAGCAAGCTTACCCTGGCAAATCACACTTTTGCCACTTTCAAAAGCTAAACAAGCTGAAGATTTACAGCTTACCATAATTTCTGCTGACACCCTTGCTTTTCACTCCGTTCGTCAAGTGGCTGATATTGATTTTGTTTCTGCTGATTTCAAGCTTGAAATGCAGGATATCGACGGAAATAATTACGCAAAAGTATTGCCCTTAAAAGTTGAAAATGGTAACCTGATCCGCATTTTGGAGTACCAGATCAGCTATTCAGTAACTGAAAAGCAGCAAGAAAATTCAGATGATGACCCTGATTGGAAAAATAATTCAGTTTTAGCCACAGGCCGCTGGTATAAAATTGGGGTAACGGAAACCGGAGTTTACAAACTCGATTACAACGCTATACAGCAAATGGGATTAGATCCTGCTGAGCTCCAACCGCAGCATTTTGGGCTGTTTGGAAATGGCACCGGCATGCTTCCCGAAGAAAACAGGCTTGCGCGGGCCGACGACCTGATCGAAAATGCTGTTTATATTCATGGAGCAGAAGACGGAAGTTTCGACCCCGAAGATTATTTACTGTTTTATGGCGAAGATCCCGTAAAGTGGAAATACAATTTATTTACCGGGAAATATGATCATAAGGTTAACTATTTTAGTGACACAACGATCTACTTTTTTACCCCTGACCTCAATTATAATGGCAAACGAATCAGCCGGCAAGAGCAGTGTACAGCTATTCCGGATCTTATTTTAAACAGCTTTCCCGATTATCAGGTTCACGAAGAAGATCACGAAAGCCTTATCCTTTCGGGTAAAGAGTGGTTTGGCGAGGTACTTACAGCATCGGATCCAATAGCAACAATTCCGTTTGTGTTCCCTAATCTTATCACTGAAAAACCCATTCAAATTTATGCTAAATATGCCGGAAGATCGGTTTCTGAGGATACCTATTTTAATCTGCTGGCAAATGGGCAGCTGGTCGAAGATTCTGCAAAAATTTTTCAGCTTTCGTCGAATAATCCCATGTTTGCACGCGATAAGGTTGTGGCAAAAAATTTATCAGTGAATGCTTCAGAAATTAATATTCAGGCACAGATAATAGCACAAGAAACGGATTCCCGTATATGGCTCGATTTTGTGCGAATTAATGCCTGGCGTGCATTGACTGTGACTGATCAGACCCTGAGTTTTCGTTATCCGCATACGGATACACTTCCCGATGTGATTGGCTATGAAATTCAAAATATGGAGGCAGACCATCTTATTTGGGACGTAAGTACTTTTCATACTGTGAAATCGCAGGAGTTTACGCTTACGGGGAATACCGGGCGCTTCAACATACAGGCCTCATCAGCTAAAGAATACTTTCTTTTTAGCCTGGAGGCCGCCCAAAGCCCCGCTTCTGTATATCCCATCGACAATCAAAATCTCCATAGCTTACAACAGGCCGAAATGCTAGTGATTACGCATCCCCGATTTATAGATCAGGCCAATGAAATTGCGCAGTTGCATCAAACTGTTGATCAAATGGATGTAGCAGTGGCCGATGTGATGGAGATTTACAACGAATTTGGGGGAGGTAAACCCGATGCTACTGCGGTGCGTGATTTTATACGGATGGTTTATTTTCGCTCAAATCAGCAGTTGAAGTATGTGTTGCTATTTGGAGATGCCTCCTATGATTACAAAGACAGAGTGCTTTCTAATACCAATCTTGTTCCAACCTATCAGGCCAATTCATCCCTGATCGAGACACAGAGTTTTGTTTCTGATGATTATTTCGGCCTGATGGATGCCAGTGAAGGTTACAATATGGCAGGAATTCTCGATATAGGAACTGGACGGTTTCCGGTGAGTAAAGTTGAAGATGCACAAGTGATGGTAGATAAAGTTAGGCATTATATGAGCCAGCAAGAGGAAGTCACGGGACAATGGCGAAACAACATCACCTTTATTGGCGATGATCGCGACAATAACCTTCATTTTGATCAGGCCGAAACCTTATCCCGGCACGTTGATACTGCACGTGCCAATATGAACCTGAGTAAGATTTATCTCGATGCTTATCCACGCGTTACTGTAGCGGGTGGCTACCGTTATCCGGAAGCCAACAAAGCCTTTGTAAAACAAATTCAGGACGGCGCGCTTATCATCAATTATACGGGGCATGGCGGAGTAAATGGTTTATCCGACGAAAGGGTTTTTACCATTTCTGACATCAACGGATTGACTAACATAGACAATATGCCATTTTTTATCACTGCAACCTGCGAGTTCAGTCGTTTCGACAATCCAGGCTTTGTGTCGGCAGGCGAGCAGTTGCTGTTGAACCCCAAAGGCGGCGGTATCGCCCTGATGACGACCACCCGCCTTGCCTTTGCCCATTCAAACTTCGCCATAAATAAAAAGGTGTATGCGGCCATGTTCGACCGCAGCGATGTCAGCTTTAAAAGATTAGGTGATGTGATCAGACTGAGTAAAAATCCTACCAGCAGTAGTGTATATAATTTCGCACTGTTGGGCGATCCCGCTTTGAGACTGGTTTATCCGGAAAACAAAGTTACCACAACCCGCATCAATGATCAGGCATTGGGTGAGGTGGAAATTATACTGCATGCCATGTCGGAAATTGCTATTGAAGGCGAAATACTTAAAGAGTCTGGCAGTGTGGATAACGAATTTAATGGATACCTGTATCCAAAAATGTTTGACAAAAAAACCACCTATAAAACACTGGGAAATGCGTCTAATAGCAGAGTTGTTCCCTTTTCCTATTACGAAAAATTACTCTACTCAGGTAAAATAACTGTAAAGAACGGCAAATTCAGCTTCCGTTTTCAGCTGCCACGCGACATTGCCTTTCAATATGGAAAAGCAAAATTAAGCTATTATGCAGTTGACACCGTGAACTTTACTGATGCAACCGGCTATTTCGACCTCTTTGAACTGGGAGGTACCGACCCGGATATACAGCCCGATGATGAAGGCCCTGCAATCTCACTGTTCATCAACGATGCAAGCTTCCAAAACGGCGATATCGTGCCCTCCAACAATAATTTAATCATACACCTGAATGATCCACAGGGCATTCATCATCTGGGAAACAGCATTGGACGCGACATCGTGCTTCGTTATGAATCACCTGACGATGGCAGTAAAATTCTGAATAGCTGGTTTGTGCCCACAACCGATCATTTTGGATCGGGCAGCATCAGCTATCCCTTAAATGATTTGGAGGATGGACAGTATCAACTGGAGCTCAAAGCCTGGGATTTGCACAATAACTCCTCTACTGCAGAAATACTTTTTGTAGTCGACAGCAAAGCCAAACTGGACTTGCATCGGGTGATAAACTACCCCAATCCATTTAGCGATGCTACAGCATTTGTTTTCGATCACAATAAGCCACAGTCAGTTTTTGATTACGAATTAGCTATTTATGCCCTCGACGGGCGACAAATCGTAACCCTGTCGGGTGAAACAGGCACCGCCGGAACACGTTCAGAACCCATTTATTGGGATGCGCGTGATGCCCGGGGACAAAAAATTCCTGCCGGTATGTACATTTACCGCCTGTTGCTCACAGATGAACAGGGAATTCAAAGTGCTGTAAACCATAATTTTATAAGAATAGAAAATTAGTACCCTTTTCTTCAACAATATTAAATACAATTAATCGTTACTTTTGCACATCAATTTGATAACCTCACTCAAAAATTTATGAAGATCAAAATCCTATTTCTCGCTGCGCTAATCATTGTGGGACTGCAATCGCAGGGACAAGACTACAACTATAACAATCTCGCCGGCGGGAATCTGAACGTAATTACTACGGCTGTTCCTTTTCTGATTATTGCACCCGATGCACGTTCAGGTGCCATGGGCGATGCAGGAGTTTCATCAAGTCCAGATGTTTATTCAATGCATTGGAATCCGGCCAAATATGCTGTTATGGAAAAAGATATGAGTATTGGGTTAGCCTACAGCCCCTGGTTGCGTAATCTGGTTCCCGATATGAATTTAGCTTATCTGGCTTTCCACAAGCGTATTGACAATATGTCTGCTGTTGCAGCCACCTTGCGCTATTTTAGTCTGGGCGATATTCAGTTCACAGATATTGAAGGAAATCCTCAGGGCACTTACAGCCCCAACGAATGGGCCATTGATGCTACCTATTCCCGCAAATTGACCGACAAGCTCTCAGGAGCAGTTGTTGGCCGTTTTATATACTCAAATCTCACGCAAGGCCAATTTGTACAGGGTGCTGCTACTTCAGCAGGAATCTCCGTAGCCGCTGATGTTGCTGTTTATTGGCAGGATGATGTAGAATGGTTTAATGATATTGATGCCCAATTTGCGTGGGGTGTGAATATTTCCAACATCGGAAATAAACTGGGCTATAGCGAAGCAAGCATTAAAAAAGATTTTATTCCTACCAACCTGCGATTTGGCCCAACACTTACGCTGGAACTTGATGACTACAACACCATAGCCTTTTCTGTTGACTTCAATAAACTTTTGGTGCCAACACCTCCAATTTATAAAAGAGACAGCTCTGGCAATAATATTCCAATCCCCGGTACCGACAAATTTGAAATTCTGGCAGGAATGGATGATGATGTTTCTGTTGTAGGCGGTATGATTCAATCCTTTTATGATGCACCTGACGGCTTTAGCGAAGAAATGCGTGAGCTAAGTATTGCAGTAGGTACCGAATATTGGTACAACGAAGTTTTTGCCCTGCGTGGCGGATTCTTTTATGAAGATGAGTCGAAAGGAAATCGTAAGTTTTTCACCCTTGGCGCTGGTCTGCGGTACAATGTTTTCGGACTTGATTTCTCGTATCTGATTCCTATTGATTCCCGCAATAACCCCTTACAAAATACATTGCGTTTTGCCCTAACCTTCGATCTTGGCGCGGGCTTAGGAAAATAGAGCAACGAAAAAAACTGAAAAAAACCTGATAACCCGCTCTCCTATACGAGCGGGTTTTTTTTATGAATTTTCAACTGCATTCTCTGGAAAATTCACCAGATAAAGCATTGATGTCGCCCGCGTGAAAGCCGTATAAAGCCACCTAAAATCGTTATGATCAGCTTCCTCTTTCTGATGCAAAAACCCAGCATCAACAAATACTTTTGGCCACTGCCCTCCCTGTGTTTTATGGCAGGTAAGCGCATAGGAAAATTTCACTTGCAGCGCGTTATAATACGGATTGGCTTTCATTTTAGCAAAACGCTCACGCCGTGAAGCGATATCCATATAATCTTCTTCAACAGCAGCCGCAAAACGCTGATAGGCCTCTTCAGGTAGTGAAGAACTATCTGACAATAAAGTATCGAGCATCAGCTTTACCGTCAAGCCCGGACTGTCAGGATAATCCACCAAGCTGATATCAGCATCGGCAAAACGCATACCATATAATTCTTCGGTATGATGGATACGGTGTATTTCAGCTATATCGCCATTGGCAATAAACCCACCCTGTTCTTGCTCCTCCATCCAGAAATAATTATTTTTCACCACCATCAGCAAATCGCCTGCCGACAGTTCCCCTTCCATTCCCAGAATACGATATCGAACCTCCTGGTTAAAATTGTTGGCACGCTTATTAGAACGGCAAATTATAACGGCTTCCGTATGATCCCGGCCACCAAAAGCATCCTGAAGAAGTTCCTCAAAGCGCTCATTCTCGACCAATACAACATCGCTGAAGGCATGAAGCTTGAAAAGTGGAAAATGATACAACTGCTGTTGCATTCTTTCGCGCAGCAGCGTTGCATTAAACAAAATTCCTGACTCCAACGATTGCCGCATCACCTCGGTGAGTTCGTATTGTGCTGCAGTAATTGAGTAGGCTGTCATCAAGCCATTAAAATCCAGTGCGGGACTTGTTTCAAGGCCTACAGGAGGCAGCTGTGCCTTATCGCCGATAAGCAAAAGCCGGCATGCATCTCCTTCAAATACAAACTCCATCAAATCGTCCAACAGGCTATTGCGGCTGCCAAAACCACCATCAGCGGTGCTGTCGCTAATCATGGAAGCCTCATCCACAATAAATACCGTTTTCTTGTGCTTGTTGAGCTTACGAACCACACGCACACTTCCATCGGCAAGAGCAGTGCGCTGGTAAAGTTTTCGATGAATGGTAGAAGCCTGCTTGCCGGTATATTGGTTTAAAACCTTGGCGGCTCTTCCTGTAGGAGCCAACAACACATATTTTTGCCCAACTTCGGGTAAAACCTGCACAAGGGTGCTCACCAGGGTGGTTTTTCCGGTGCCTGCATAGCCTCTCAACAAATATAACGGCTGCTGTTTCACAGAAAGTAAAAATGCAGCCAGATGCCGCATAACAGTGGCTTGTCCTGCTGTTGGCGCTAAAGCAAAACGCTTCAGCATAAGTTGAAGTAATGCTGTTCGTTCCATGTTAAAATGGATAGCCGATTCCAAAATTCCAGACGATATCTTTTAATTGGGATTCGCTGAAAACCCAGCGTGCATTGGGATCTTCTGCCGGGTTTCTCAACGGTATAGCTGCGTCCAGCCTGAAAATAAAAAAGGAGAAATCGAAACGAAATCCGAGTCCTGCATCAACAGCCAGTTCCTGATAAAAATTACTGATATCAAAAGCTCCTCCAGGTAGATATGCATTTTCGTTGATTGTCCAAATATTACCAATATCCGTAAAAATCGCTCCTTTTAGAAAGCCCGAGATCGGGAAACGATATTCAAAGCTAGTTTCCAATTGAATATCGCCAATACGTTCAATATTTTCTTCTCCGCTAAAACTTCCGGGTCCCAATTCGCGAAAAGCCCAGCCCCGCATGCCATTGGCGCCGCCACCATAAAAACTACGCTCAAAAGGCATATCAACAGAATTGCCATAAGGCAAACCAAATCCCACCAAAACCCTGAACACCAAGCGATTATTCTTTGACAATAAAAAATACTGCCGAAAGTCAAAATCAAATCTTAAAAACTGCGCATAACGAATCCCCAATAATTCGGCATAATCGCCTGCATCATCGATCGCAGGTGTTTTATTAAGCAATGACAATAAATTACCTGATGATTCAAAATTAGCCCTAAAATAACTAAAGTTTTTTAATTTATTGATATTCTGATTATTGAAAATCAGACTGTATTTCAGGCCAAAAATAAGATGGTCAGAATACTGATCTTTAATACGTTGATTGGTTTCATCATCAAGCACAGCCTGAAAAGCTTCCGATGGTTTAACTTTTACTGAGTTAAGGTTAAGGGGCGTAAAAATATGCTGAATGGTATTACTTGTCATCCAATCGTATCCCACATTTGTTTGAATAATAAAGCGTTGATAATTCGCCCGGTTTTGGGTGTTGTAACCCAGGTTGAAACTGGTTTTAGGCTGGTATTCCTGAATAAAATTGCGCAGCTTAATGGGGCTCAAAAAACGCGGCACAAGCAGGTTGGCATTAATCCCAAATTCGTTGGTATTAAAAAGTGAGTTCGTGTTGGTAAGATTTTCACCTTTGAGGGGAACAACACGTTGCGCTTCAACGCCTCCTTTCAAACTTAAACGAAATAACTCCGCCCCTCTCAATAAATTTTTATTGGAATAAACCAGACTACCACGAATTCCCAAATCACCGGCAGAGTTAGTTCCTTCTATTTCAACATCATAAGCATGCACTTTACTACGCTGCAATTCGATTTCGCAATTCAAAAAATTAGTATCCTGCCTCACAAAAGGCTCAAAATCGATGGTTGTTGTGGTAAATATTCTGTGATTGCCAAGTCCGCGGTAGGTTTGTTTGAGCTTTCGTAAACTAAAAGGTTCTCCATTGTGCAGCTGAACAATCTGGGAAAATGTTTGCGGCCTGATTCGGGGATCGCCAACGGAATAAAAATTAAGCTCGTGCAGTTTTTTCTCTCTTCCGACAATGACTTCCAGCTTGCTGCTATCTTTGATCGGACTATTGACCAAAGCAGGTTTAAAATTAGGAAATACTGAAACCTTATTGATAAAGTAACGCTGATGAGCCTGCGCTTTGCCATCGTTTTTTACGCTATCGATGATCAATTTTACATTCATGCTTTGGCTCATCAGGCTGCTATCCACTTCATAAAAGATATAGTCGCGCGAAAAAGTATAAAAGCCGTTATTCTTAAGGTAATCCGTTAGCCGGTTACGCTCTTCATCCAAAATATAGACATTATAAATATCCCCCTCCTTAACCTCTGAACCGATACGCTTTGGAGCCAACCATTCGGCTAATGAGCTATCAGAAACAGCATATTGAAACTCATTGAGGCGATAGGGAGCTGTTGTCTGCACCTTATAGACGACCTCGGCTTTAAACTTTTTGTAGTGAACTTCGGGAATAACTGTCGAGTTAAAATACCCCACATTATCAAGGTATCGGGTCATTTGTGAGGCTGCAGATTCACATAAATCCTTGTCTAAATAAACAGGCGGATTACCCACTTTTTCATTTACCCAACGCCACAATTTCCGATCGGTGTTTTTCTCTGTCATATAATAAACCCAGAGTGGAAACCTTACCCCCAAAAAGTTTTTATTAGGCCGCTGACCAACGAAGGAGGATAAGTCAGAACGCGTAAAGCCTTCCTTTTTTTTAGAAAGTTCAACGGTGTTCTTATGCACGATATATTTCCCTTCGGGGATTAAACGGCGTGCCGTACACGACAACACAAGCTGACCGACAAAAAATAGTAACAAAATTTTTAATCCCCTGCTCATATGTTATATTGAGCAGACAAAGGTACGTCAAAACCTTTAAAACACTTTGCAAACCAAGCATATTAAACGCTCGGCATGACAAAAAAACACTTGCTTTACGAATCGGAACACTTTTTGATAGATCAGCCAAATGGAATCGTCAACAGAAAAACACCGAGTACGCACCAGCCTCTTTGTTCCGGCCTTGTTTGTCCTCCTGATGTGGCTTGTAAAAATATCAGAATTTGTATTTGATATCAGGCTAAGTTTTTTAGGAATAGAGCCACTTACAGCCAAAGGTTTAGCCGGGATTGTCCTTTCACCATTTCTGCATGGCGACTGGAATCACCTCATGGCCAATACGGTTCCCGTTTTTGTGCTGATTGCCGGCTTATACTATTTTTACCGGACACTTGCCACCGAAGTTCTGACACTTAGCGTAATATTGTCAGGGTTGTGGGTTTGGCTGGGAGCCCGACATGGCGTGCATATTGGCGCCAGCGGAGTCATTTATGCCTTGGCTGCCTTTTTAATGTTAAGTGGTTTTTTGAGACGCGATAACCGGCTGATGGCCTTATCTTTTGCTGTAGTATTTTTATACGGCAGCTTAATCTGGGGGATTTTCCCGGAGCTCTTTCCTGAGAAAAACATTTCCTGGGAAGGCCATCTCAGCGGATTACTTGCAGGAGTAATTCTGGCACTGTTTTTCCGCAATAAAGGGCCACAAAAAAGACAATATTCATGGGAAATAGAAGAAGAGGAAGAACTGGAGGAAAAACAAGCTGAAGCCGAGGCTGAAACCGGGCAGATGGGCGACAAACAAGAACGCCCTTATTGGGATATTCCCCAACCCGACAAAAATGATTTAACAGTTGAATATCATTTTCGGAAAAAGAAACATTAAAGCTGTTTGTCGCGCATCAGCAAACGATCGAAAATAAATAGCAGCAAGGCTGTTGCCAATCCAATCCCTGTAAAAAGATACCAGATATTTTGTGGCTGATAGGTTTGCCATAAATAAGCAGTTAGCTCATTTACTGTCATCCCATAATTACGAGCCACTTCCAGAAAAAGGTCGTTTTGTGTAAACTGATCCGAAAGTTCAGGCATATCAATTCCTTTTGAGTCAAGATCTCTGCGAATCAATTGCAGCTTGTCGGACCAATCAGCATAAACCGGCCCGGATAAAATTCCTGCCAAAAAATTTCCTCCCGACATGGGCAAAAATGAACAACCCATATACAAACCAACTTTATCAGCGGGTGCCATTCTTCCTATGTATTCTGTTATTTTTGGCGAACTGGCCATCTCACCAAATGCAAAAATCAGAATGGAAAAGAACAGAAAAAAAGGATTGTTAAACATAAACGTAAGTCCAATGCCCACCGAGGCAACTGCTATCCCAACAATCATGGCACTCACAGGCCTCAAACGCATTACAATTCCCGACACTATAACCTGAAAAACAACAATATAAAGCGAGTCGAGATTAAGTATCATCTCCGGATTAACTGTTCCCTGACTTGTGCCAAAAATACCGGCCAATCGCGGAGAAACATTAAAAAGCCAATCGTACAAACCCGTAGTGTTTACCCACTGATCAATAAAAACCGGAAGGGTATAAAACAGCTGAAAATACATGCTCCAAAAGCCAACAATAATAAGCAGAAACAAGAAAAACCTAAAATCCCTGAGGGCTATGAAAATATTTTTCAAGGCCTGTACAATGGAGTCTTTCAGGCTCGCATCATTTTTTACACGAGCTGGCTCTTTATAGAAAAACAAAACCAAAACAAAATTCAGAGCGATAATGGCCGAACTGAGGTAAAACACGTAATCCCAGGATGTTTCTCTCAACTTACTGGCAACAAAAGGCCCGATCATGGCTCCCATATTGACCATCATATAAAAAATACCAAAACCAATAGAGGAGTTTTCCTTATTTGTCGTTTTGGCTATTGTAGCAGATATAACTGGTTTAAATAAGGCTCCACCCAAGGCAATGAAAAAAAATGCCGCGAACACCAAGCTGTAATCGGTAAGGTGCCCCATAATCAGGTATCCCGTGGAGAGAATGCCAAAGGACAAAAGCAGCACTTTTTTGTAGCCCAGTTTATCGGCAATAGATCCGGTGATAACAGGTAAAAAATAGAGCATTGCCGTTACAATACCCATCATACTGCCTTTTTGCTCCTGCGTAAAGCCAAGTGCTCCGGTATCTTTGGAGGCTGTTAAATAAATTGCAAGCACATTGAACATGCCGTACCAGGCCCATCGTTCAAAAAGCTCCAGAGTATTAGCTGTCCAGAAAGTCTTTGGAAATTGCGAAAACACCTTTAGCTGCATGTTGGCAAAGTTGAGTGTCGAAAAATTAAATCTGTTGAATTATTTCGTGAAGATATAACGACTCACCCGATAAGCACAATTGCCCATGGATGCTGCTGTTATTCGCTGAAAACCCAGTCCGCCCAATGCAGCTGTTTTTTCGCTGGTTTGCACAATCAAAACCGCATCAACCATTACGCTCATTCCCATGCTGCTTCCCGGAGGAACACAGGAAGATGAGGCTGCTTTATACCAAAGATTTTTTACAGGAATATCTTCTGCAGCCAGCTTTTCTATCAAGGCTTCCACGTCAAAATCATAGGCCGGTTTATCGGTTTCAAATTGATAGGTATAATAAATGCCTTCAGGAAAAGTATAACCATCTGATTCATGATCCTCCATCACTTTGTTAACTACATTTTCATTCGCGTTTCGTGTTGAGCTACATGAACTTATAGCATAAACAAGGCCAAGAAACAAACTAACAGCAATCAAAATTTGTTTTTTCATCTGCTTAATTGTATTGTAAATAGTGTGACAAATATACGGACAAGGAATCATCCGCGGGCAAGAGTTGCTCAATCGTTTTCCAATCGTTAATCATGCCCTTGCGTTCCCTGTGGTTAAAAATGGCTTTGGTAAGTGCGTACGAAATATAGGGATGTCGCACCACTTCTTTGAAATCAGCGTAGTTCAACCTGAGTCGCTGAGTCTGCGAAGTGTCCACCTCAATAAATTTCTCAAATTGAGTATAGCGCTCCCTGTCCATTCCGTAAACTTCAAGTAGCTGATTTTTATTTACATAACCTCCCAATATTGCTCTGTACTGCATAATGCGATGAGCATACCAGGCTCCAATTTGTGGCAGTTGCAAGAGAAGCAGAGAATCCGCACTATTTATTTCGATACTGCTAATTTGCTTTGGTTTCTCTTCTTTGGCCGGTTTCGTCAATTTCTTCTCATTCGATATTGTTGATTTGGCGATTGTTGAACGACTCAGATCGGGAATTTCAATATAAGGTTCCAAAATGCTGTACTCCAAATCTGTGATTGTATAAATCTTTTTGAGGTCCTCTTTTCTGAAAAATTTCCCGCCTTTCAGTTCGTAATTTTTAATGTTACGAATTTGATAATCAGCTAACCCCATCTTTTTCCATTGGGCTTCTGGCAGTTTGTTGGGATTAAATTTAAAAGGAGTAAGTTTTTCTGCAGCAGCTGAGGCATCAGGATTTACAGCGTCAAATTTTTGTTTCTGTTTTTCTTGCTGCTGTGCTTTTGCGTGTTGATGTCTGCTTAGTATAGAATCGATTTCAACTGATGAAAAAGCACGCTTATTAACGCTATTTAGGGGGATAAAATATACTCCGATAAATACTAATAGAATCAGAATCAAGACAACAACAGCCAATTGCTCGCCCTTGCTAAAATCAAGATGTTCTTTAAATCCCATTATTTAATTTATTTTGGCAAGACAGAAATCTTCTATAAATCGCCACTTCCGAAGAAACCGAATATTCCCAATCCGTGCAAAAACACAAAGGCGATGGCAACAGGCGCCAGAAAACGGATGATAAATAAATACACATACCGAAAACCGGCACTCAATTTTCCATTATTAGCAAGCTCTGCAAAAATCTTGTCTTTTGCCATAAACCATCCCACAAACAAAACGATCAACAAACCTCCCAGCGGCAACATAACATTGGCTGAAATCAGCTCGAGCAGATCAAAAAGATTGTATTTGCCAATGCTCAGAATCGACCAGGGTCCCTGGCTCATGGTGCAGGCTACACCCAACAATGCAATGGTTGAAGCGGCAAGCAGGGTGGCTTTTTTTCGACCCAATTTCAGTTCTTCAGAAAGGTAGGCTACCACTACCTCCAATACCGAAATGGTTGAGGTTAAAGCAGCTATGGAGAGTAAAAGAAAAAAGATAAGCGCAAAGAAATATCCACCGGCCATTTGGTCAAAAATCATGGGCAGTGTAATAAAAACCAATCCTGCGCCTGCTTCAGGGGCAATACCGAAGGCAAATACCGCCGGGAAAATAGCCACACCGGCCAGGATAGCAATTAAGGTATCCGCGGCAGAAACAGAAAGTGCCGTTTTCCCCAGATTTTCCTTTTTCCCAATATATGAACCGTAAGTGATCAAGGTTCCCATGCCAATGGATAAGGAAAAGAAGGATTGGCCCAGGGCTTCAAGAATGACCTTGCCGGTAATTTTAGAAAAGTCGGGATTAAATAAAAACAACAAGCCTTCTGATGCACCAGGCAATGTTACGCTTCTGATTCCCAATATGATAATGATTACCAGCAGCAATGGCATCAAAATTTTGGTGTACTTTTCAATGCCGTTTTTAATCCCTTTAAACACGATAAAAGCTGTGAAAACCATAAAAATATTTTGCCATATCAACGGACGTAATCCATTGGTTCTGAACGCATCAAATTCTGCGCTTAAGGTAGTCACGTCTTTTCCGGCAAAGCCATCTTTAAAAGCCAGAAAAAGATATTCCAGCGTCCAGCCCGAAACTGTAGTGTAGAAAGAAAGGATAAAAAAGGCGGCACTGATTCCTAAAAAACCGGTCAGAGGCCAGAAACTTTTTGGTGCAAGCCTTTTAAACGCTCCCACAGGATTACTTTGGGTACTCCGTCCTATTACAAACTCCGACAGCATCACCGGCACACCAATCAGCACAATAAAGCCAAAATAGATTAACAAAAATGCTCCTCCACCGTTTTCGCCCGCTACATAAGGGAATCGCCAGATATTACCCAAGCCGATTGCTGAACCCGCAGCTGCTGCAATTACGCCAATCCTTGAACTAAAACTGTCGCGCGGAACATTCTCTATTAATGCCATAGGATGTATTGTTTGATTTAAAAAGACCTGCAATGATATGAAAACAAGTGCAAAACCACAAAATATTTTGGATAAGCCAAACAAAAGAATACTTCAAAAATCGGGTTACAGCAGCCGCCTTCAGGAATTCAATAAAAGACTGTTAATGCTTTTGAAAACAAAAACGAAGATTTAATTAATTGATTTTTAGATTATTCGTAGCGCAAAGAGTCAATCGGGTCAAGAGCAGCAGCTTTATTGGCAGGAAGAATTCCAGAAATTAAAGCCACAAAAAAACAAAGAATTAGCGCAACAATAATCCATATCCAGGGAATAATAAAGGAGCTTCCGATGGCATAAGAAAGCAGATTGCCAATACCGATACCCATAATGATTCCCACTACTCCTCCAATTTGCGCGATAACAACGGCCTCAACCAAGAATTGATTCCTGATGGTTCGTTTGGTAGCACCTACTGCTTTGCGCACACCAATTTCACGTGTGCGCTCGGTAACAGACACCAACATAATATTCATCAATCCTATGGCTGCTCCAAATAAGGTAATCAAACCAATAAAAGTAGCTCCCAACCTGATTTGACCGGTTAGGCTGAGCAACATATTGGCAATATTGTCGCTTTTAACAATACTAAATGATTCGCCTTTACCCAACGCATCACCTCGGATCACTCTAAAAATTCCGGTTGCTTCTCCGATGGCGGCATCCATCTGCTCAGGCTCGGTCACACGCACACTAATGCTGTAATTCATATTAGGACGCGAAAAATACTGCCGCACATTATTGAGTGGCAACAAACAATCGCGATCGCCACTAAATCCAAGGCTGGAACCTTTTTCTTTCATCACACCAACAATTCGGTAGCGGCCAGGTCCTACGGTAATAATTTGTCCGACAGGGTTTTGATTCTTCTTGAATAAACTTTCGACGATAGCCGAACCCACAACTGCTACATGGGCACCTTCAATGGCTTCACGGGCAGTTAAATTACGCCCAAATTCCAACTCATAACCCGAATTGTAGATGTAATTTTCATCGACTCCAACAACCGAAATATTAGGGTTGGTTTTTTCGTTTTCAAATTTCAGGGTAGCAATGCCAGTGCCACGTGTTGAAATACTGGTGGAAACAGGCAAATCATAGCGTTCCTTAAATTTCAAGGCCTCATGAAAGCTCACGTTTTTGTTTACTTTTGGACGTGAATGGTTTCCACCACCCATATGCACCACCATATCGCGGTTTCTTATATTAAAGGTATTGGAACCCATCATAGAAAAATTCTCAGTGAGAAAGTATTTCATGCTGTCGATGGCTGTTAAAATACCAACCAAAGCCATGATTCCAAAGGCAATGATGGCGATGGTGAGGGTTGTCCGCAAAGCGTGACTGCGAATTGAACCCAGTGAAACGCGAATATTCTCAGCAATCAGTTTTTTCATTCAGTTGAATTGATGGTGCAGCCTATTGATGTTTAATCTTTTTGTCCAAAGGCCAAATCGCCGGCATCCCCCAGCCCGGGCACAATATAAGCCTGAGCCGTTAGTTCATCATCAATACCGCCAAGCCAAACCGTTAAATTATGGAGCGACAAATTTCTTTTGATAAACTCAATGCCTTCATTACTTGCCAGCACGGATACAATGTGTATTTCCTTTGGCATACCATGGGTTAACAAGCCTTTAACTGTTTTTACGATAGATGCGCCGGTAGCCAGCATTGGATCAGACAGAATCAGGATTTTATCGTTAATGGGAGGACTCGAAATATATTCGACACGAATAGTGAAATCTTCATTTTTTTGATACTTGCGATAAGCTGTAATAAAAGCATTATCAGCCTGATCAAAATAATTGAGCAAACCCTGATGCAATGGCAAGCCTGCCCGAAGTATTGTTGCAAGCAAAGGTTGCTCAACCAATTGCATTATCGTGGCTACACCCAGTGGTGTAGTTACCTCAACAGGCTGGTATTCCAGGCTTTTACTGATTTCATAAGCAAAAATTTCGCCCACTCTCTCCAGGTTTCGCCTAAATCGCATGCGATCCGTCTGAATACTTACACTGCGAAGCTCTGCAACAAAATGATTGAAAACAGAATTTGTCTCTCCAAGATTGATGATGGTAGCCATATTACTATTGTTATGGAGCAAAATTAACCAATTAGGATCAGAATGTCTATTGTTGATCCAAATATTTCATCCGTTTATCATTTATTTTCGATGCACAGTTGAAATCTTTTGGTAAAAATAATCATTTCGGGTGCAGTTAAACCTCTTTTTCCAATGCGTTTATTATTTTCTTTTTACCACACGCAGTGCAATTCTGCCCAAAAAAGGCAATCTGTTTATCTTAATGCCGGGATAATAGGTTTCCTTACTGCCAAAACCCTTGTAATAACGTGCCAGGCCAGCTTGATCAGAGCCTTCAAAATCGAATACAAGATTTCCGGGACAATGTGCCTGAATTACCTGATCGATTAAAAAACTAAGGGCATGAATTTCTTTAGCATACTGATTTGCTCCTGAAAAAAGAAAGACAAGCTTACCATGGCTTCGCATAAAAATAGCGCCGGCGCATAACTCATTTGGTTTACTGTAAACTCCATAAACAGATGCTTGTCCCCGATAGATGCCGGTATAAGTCAAATGCTTTAATCGGTTATATTCCAGGTCGTTCCAATGACTGATCGTGCGCCCCCTATTTTCGCGAAACAGCTGAATTACCTCCTCGGGTCGTACATTTTTCGCGAGTTGCAGTTCATGTTGGGCTGCCTTTTTTAGATTTCTTTTGGTGTTCGCACTGTAGTTTTTATACAATTTTTGGTAGGAATTGATCAGATCGAGTTCGTGATTGCGGTGCCAACTCAGTCCGGCCGCAGATTCCTCCAGTTTGTTATGCGTATTCAGTCTTATTTCGGCAAAGCGATAGTTTGGTGGAATGGCGTCCAAAAAAGCAGCAATAATGTTGGGGTTGAGGATGCTATTGGAAAAAACGCCCAGCTGTTGAGCAAAAAAGGGCTGAAATAAATAGCTAAGACCAAATTTACTTTTTCCGGTTAGCGGAAATACCCTTTCATAATTATTTTCTATCAGGGCATTCCATTCAGGATGAACGATATCCAAATACCATGACCAGGCATATAAATTGCCATTGAAAGCCGTTTTGATACAGCTGTCCCATTTCAATTTGTCTATTTCCGAATGGCGTAAAAACTTAATCATAGCATGAATTATTGGGGCAAAGCTGCTTTGATAATTGCTTCGAAAGTTTCGCGCCAGCCAACCCATCGCTTTTGTTCGCTCAAGGTCTCGTTATGCCAAAGTAAAATAAATGTTCCGTCCACAGCTTTCACCTCTCTGATAAGTGCTTCGGCCTGAAAAATAGCTTCGGTGGCACCCAGTTTCATATAATCGCGCAGGGTACCGTCCATCAGTGTAAAGGGATGAATACGCAAGCTGGTGATGGCATCGTGATCCAGATCGTAAAAATAAAAATCATCAGCAATGCCTGCTCTGAATCCGGGTTGGGCAGCAAAACCCATGGTGTAGTCGTCCTCAATATCCAGATCAATAAGGTTGTGATAAGTCACCGGCAAATTCATCCTTAAAAAATGCTGACGGCTCTTGGTAACCTCTCTGTTTAACACTTTATTCAGCCGTTTTATCTCTTCTTTGAGCAAAGCTTTATCATCAAAGGATGCATAGGAAGGGTGAATACCGATTTCGGCATAATCGGCCAGGTACTTGATGAGATTTTGAAAATAATGGTTACGTACCGAAATATTTTTATCGTTAAGGCCATAAGCTGCAAAGAGGATGAAATAAAGGGGTCTGAGCTTGTATTTTTTCTGGATTTCGAGCTGATAACCAAAAGTGTCGAAAGGATCTCTTTGTTTTCCGGCAAGCACCAGGCTGCGCTGTTTTACTTCTTTAAAGTCAGCATTAATAAGATCCTTAATGTAAGCGCCGGCACTTCGAATAAGCCCCTTATGAAGGTAGGCCCAGGAGGCATCGATATCGTAGGTAAGCTGAAAACGATAGGTTTTTTTTCGGACTTTTAGTCCCGGAAAAATCGCCTGTAACCGCTTACCAAAAGCTTGAACCCAATAGTTGATCAGCGGTTTTTGCAGCATGCCAATCTTGAAAAGAACCGATGACCCAGCCTCAAACCTGCCATGCTGATCGCTTACAAAAGGCAGGTATTCTTCGTAGCGGCTTACCAGAAAAAAACTTGCTGCAAAAATATCAAAAGGCATTACCGATTGCTTATGAAAAACCGGAAAAATTGCTTTTAAGCCTTCAAATTCAAATGTTTTAAATTCCTGGCTGACAATCTCGCGCTCAAAAAGCAGGTTCACCGACTGTAAAAAGGGGATCCCTTCGATCGGCTGATTGCCATAAATCAAACGAGGGCCTTCGTATGCTTCCAATACAGTCCTATCTGTTGTGAAACTATAGCCTATCCCAAGCTGTTCAACCATCAACAAATCAAATATATAGCGTAAACGATTGGTAATTCGGGAAACTCCGATAAGCATATTCTCCATTGTCAACCTGAATTTTGCATTGCTTGGCAAATTTAATGGAAATTATAACAAATAAAGCAGTCAGCATTGTCTTCGTATGAAATACGCTATCTTCAAACACAAAACGTTTTATCCGCAGAAGCAACACAATCCCAAAAAACAGTATCAATACCACTTTTGCAGAGGAAAAAAAACAGTGTTCAATACGTTAGGCTTTTGTTCATGAGCGGACACTATTTTTATATAAGCGGACACTTAATTGATGATCACAGATCGTAAAATACTATACCAAAATATATTACAACTTTTGGCACAAGGATTGAATAGAAATAGCTGAAATTAGAACCAAACTTCAACAACAATGCACCGTTTTATTATTATGTCAGCTGTTTTAAGCCTGTTTTTATTCAACAAAAGCATGCAAAGCCAATCGCTGCACCAAACTTTCCGTGGCAGGGTATTGGATGATTATACCGAGCTTCCGTTGCCGGGAGCCAGTATTGTCATCCTGCAATCCGACCCGCTAACAGGCACAGTTAGCGATGAGCAGGGCAGGTTTCGCCTGGAAAAGCTCGAACTTGGGCGCTTTGATGTAGAGGTAAGTATGATTGGCTATGCAAGTAAAACCTTAAAAAACCTGTTGCTGACTTCAGGCCGTGAATTGGTGATAGAAATTCGATTGGAGGAGCAGGTTTACCAGCTTGAGGATATTGTAATTCGCCCTGAGTTACGCAAAGATCAGCCAATTAATGAAATGGCATTAGTGAGTGCCCGTTCGTTTACCATTGATGAGACTGAGCGTTATGCCGGAAGTCTGGGAGACCCTTCGCGCATGGCATCTAACTTTGCGGGCGTTTCTTCTGTTTCCGACCAGCGCAACGATATCGTGATCAGGGGCAACTCGCCTCTGGGACTGCTTTGGCGCCTGGAAGGCCTTGAAATTCCAAACCCGAATCACTTTGGCTCGCTGGGATCAACAGGAGGTCCTATCAGCATGCTCAACAACAACTTGCTTACCAATTCCGATTTTTACACTGGTGCATTTCCGGCAGCTTTTGGCAATGCGCTTGCTGGCGTTTTCGATCTGCGCATGCGTAATGGCAATAACCAGCAGCATGAGTTTTTGGGTCAGATGGGTTTCAACGGCTTTGAATTAGGTGCCGAAGGTCCTTTTGCCAGAAAAAATCAGGCTTCCTATCTGGTAAATTTCAGATACAGCACCCTGGAGCTGCTTAAACAATTGGGCATGAGTTTCGGAACCGGAGCTGCAGTACCAAAATATCAGGATCTTTCATTTAAGCTCAACTTTCCTTTAAAAAAAGGGCGTCTGTCTGTTTTTGGAATTGGCGGAAACAACAAGATCGCCATGCTCGACAGCGAGGACGACGAAGCCCAATATGGTTTTTCGGGTACTGATTTGTACAACGAGAACAGCATGGGCGTTGTTGGGATTAAGCATCAGCACTACCTCAGCGAAAACTCCAATATTACTTCACAGCTTGCCGTATCCGGAATCGCCGGATCAACAACTATTTTTGATCTGGCACAAAGCCTGGACACAGCTGTGATAAAGGAAAGCTTGTCAGAAGTAAAATATACATTTTCATCTACTTACGCTCAAAAATTCAATACAAAAAACTTTCTTAACATAGGTTTAATATACGATTTATATGCCGTGAAATATGTGGGAGAGGAATTTCAAAAAAAAGAACAGCGCTATCAATATTATCTGAATACCGATGGACAACTGGGATTTGGAAGGGCATTTGCGGAATGGCGGCATCGCTTCTCGGATGAATTTTCGATGACATCCGGGCTGCATGCCTCCTACCTGTTTTTGAACAATACCAAAGCGCTTGAACCCCGATTAGGCTTAAAATGGGATTTCAAATCGAGCCAAAGTCTCAGTTTCGGAGCGGGCTTACATAGCCAAACTCAGATGAAAGCTGTATATTTTAGTCAGCGCCTGGCCGACACCCTGCATATGACTTATGAATTGACCAATAAAAATCTGGATCTCAGCCGCAGTGCACATCTTGTATTGGGCTATGAAAGACTTTTGGGAGAAGGGCATCGCTTAAAAACCGAGCTTTACTATCAAAAACTTTACGACATCCCTGTAAGCCGTTATCAACCAGAGTTTTCGCTGATCAGTCAGGGTGGCGGCTATTCGTTTAGAAGCTACGCCAATATGCAAAACACAGGCACAGCTGAAAATAAAGGCATTGAACTTACTTTGGAGAAATTTCTCCACAAGGGTTTCTATTATTTGTTTACGGCTTCGATTTTTGAGTCAGGCTATCGTGGGTACGATGGAATTTGGCGCAATTCAGCATTTAACAACAATTTCGTATTCAATGCTTTAAGTGGTTACGAATGGCGGTTGAGTCAAAATTCGCTGCTTTCTGTTGACCTAAAAATTGTTTATGCCGGAGGCAACCGCTACCTGCCCATCGATGCAGAAGAATCTATTTCGGAAGGAAACACTGAATACGATTGGGTCAGGGCCTATGAGGAGCAATTCCCTGATTATTTCAGACTAAACACCCGCATCACCTACCGCCTCAATATGCGGAAAGTAAATCAGGAATGGGCGCTCGACCTGCAGAATATGACCAACCACCAAAATATCTTTACACAAAACTGGAACAGCGCCGAACAACGCATCAGCACATCCTACCAAATGGGTTTTATGCCGATGGTAACCTACAGGATTTATTTTTGATTAAATCCAGATGATGCCGCTTAATGGATGAATACCATCCAAGCCAGCAACATGCTTGGCAATTCACGTCGTTTATTGTCCGTTCATAAAGAGTGATTTCAATTCATAATATTCATGTTTAATTTTCAGGAATATAACTTTCAGTTGACTGAACGCAGCTGAAAGTCCCGCTACAAAATTCTGTTTCCGATTCTAAAATTTCATGTACTTTTGAAGCAAAATTGATTCCCTCATGGAAAATTTCATCGTTTCTGCGCGTAAATACAGACCCGTTACTTTCGATATGGTGGTTGGGCAACAATCCATCACCTCCACCTTAAAAAATGCCATTCGTAACAACACCCTGGCTCAGGCTTTTTTGTTTACAGGCCCGCGAGGCGTCGGTAAAACCACTTGCGCGCGCATCATGGCAAAAACCATCAACTGCTTTAATCCCACGCCCGAAATGGAAGCCTGCGACCAGTGTGAGTCATGTGTTTCATTCAACCGTTCGGCCTCCTTTAATATACACGAGCTCGATGCAGCTTCAAACAATTCTGTTGACGACATCAGGAATCTGGTTGATCAGGTGCGCATTCCACCACAGGTTGGCGCTTACAAAATATACATCATCGATGAGGTACATATGCTCTCAGCAGCAGCTTTTAATGCCTTCCTTAAAACATTGGAGGAGCCTCCCTCCTACGCCAAATTTATTCTGGCAACAACAGAAAAACACAAGATAATTCCAACCATCTTATCGCGTTGTCAGATATTTGATTTTAAACGAATTACGCTAGAAGACATCAGCAAACATTTGGAATATGTAGCTACCAAAGAAAGTGTGAATGCTGAAGCCGAAGCACTTGCGATTATTGCCCAAAAAGCTGATGGTGCCCTGCGCGATGCCTTGTCCATTTTTGACCAAATGGTCAGTTTTTCGGGCAAGACGATCACCTACAAAGATGTTATTGCGAATCTGAATGTACTGGATTTTGATTATTATTTTTCCATCACCGAAAGCATTTTGCAAGGCAATACCTCCGCTGTTTTACTAACCTTGAACGAAATCATCGAAAATGGTTTCGATCCGCAGCATTTCATTCATGGCATGGGGAGTCATCTGCGCAGCCTGCTGGTAAGCAAAAACCCGGAAACAGTAAAACTGATGGAGGTGAGTAAATCATTGCAGGAACGTTATGCAGATCAGGCCAAAACGTGTAGCCTGGATTTGCTCCTTAATGCCCTCGATATCAATAACCGCTGCGACATTAACTACCGCAGCAGCAATAACAAAAGACTGCACCTCGAAATCGCCCTGCTTCAAATTTGCGGACTCGCGAACCAGCAAACACATAAAGTTCAAGCCACTACTAGCCTGCCAGCCAACAAAGCTGCTGCTGTACCGGCTAATCCGCCAACACAAAAGCCTGCCATGCCCGCAAGTCCTGCCACAAGCACACGCCCGCAGGAAAAGCCTGCCGCAGGCAGTTCAGGCAACTATGCGCAGCCACAATCCTCAGCAGCCAATGCAACTGAACCTCAACATGTGGTAAGGGAAGTAAGCCCCGGAAGAGCCAGAAGTACCCGCACGATTTCTATCAGTGACACAGAAAATAAAACAGAAGAAAATTCGGAAGAACCTGAGCCGGAGACACGCGGAGCTTTCGACCAGCAAATGCTTACCGATTCGTGGAAAAGCTTTGCTGAGTCGTACAAAACCGTTTCGCCAAGTTTTGCTAATGCTATCGGACAGTATGAACCTCGGCTAGGAGAGGATTTTGAAATTCGGTTTACTATTGATAATAGCCTGATAGCGAGCGATAAACTAAATATGAATGCACTTTTCGACCACCTGAAAAAAGCATTCAACAACAACCAGTTAAAATTGACTCCAGTGGTGACAGATAAACCGAAAGAGCTTGATGCTTACACCGATAAGGAAAAATTTGAGAAAATGGCAAAACATCGCCCTCACCTGCTTAACCTCAAACAAGAACTGAATCTTGAAACAGAGTTTTGAGTGAACGGCATTAAATTTAAACTCCCTGGGCAATCTTATGAATCCGCTTATCATCGAGATCAATAATCGCCAATTCCAGATTGAACGTTGCAGAAACCAAGCTGATCTCTTTTTTGTGCAAGCACTTGACGACCTTGTTTTTGGCAATCATCAGGATATCTCAGCAGAGCTATTGCGTGCCATTTTTGAACAGGATGGCCTCTTGGTCTATAAAATCAAGAATCAAATCATTGGTCAAAGTCAATGTTTGTTCTATTCTGCGTGTGATATTAAAATAGAAGAAACAAATACCGCTCTATTTTATGGCACAGCGGTACTTCCCGAATTCCGCAATCAGCAAATTGGGAAAGCGCTTGCTTTAGCCCAGGAAAAAATCGCTGTTGCCGCGGGCAAAACAAAAGCACTACTTACAGTAAGACCCGAAAATGGGATAAGCCTGATCATGCGGTATCAGTTGGGATTCAATATAAAAAATTGGCTTCCAGATTATTATGGTGTAAATAATGGCAGACTGCTGCTTGAAAAGTGTTTCGATACAAATTCAATACAAAAACCAGAAAAGAAGCAAAAAGCAGTAAATCAAGTTTCAATTCAATGCGGTGATGATGATGACCAGAAGGCGCGTCAGCAAATCGCAGCATGTTTTAGTAGTGGTCAGCGTGTAACAGGCTTTCGGTTAATCAGCACATCCGCTGCCCTATTTGAATTCTCTTGAAATAACTAACAAGCTTTAAGCTCCAAAAAGCCAAATATACTTCTGAACGAAAACGAACAGTCCGTGTACTTATATGAACAGATAGGCTTCGCATTTGTTAAGCAGAGAGTTTTATGAAATTAATAATCAATTTATTACAAAATTCAGCATTATTATTGATAGCAAGTTAACAATTAAACCGGCAAAAATTGGAATAGACCATAAGAGCTATTTTTAAACAGACGGTAACTCATTGTAAAACAAAACTTCAATAGGATGCAAAAAAGAATTATTTACATGATTTTAATCACAATCGTAGCAGGATTTCAGGCAAATGCAGCAAATAATCCTACTAAAACAGAACGCGCAATTGATCCGGCAAATATGGATTTATCCTATAGGCCCGGCGACAATTTTTTTCGTTATGTGAATGGCAAATGGCTCGACAACAATCCCATACCTGACGAATACAGCAGTTATGGAGCCACCACTGTGATTTTCGAAAACAACCAGCTGCAGCTAAAATCAATCATTGATGAAGCTTCTCAAAGTACGGAAGCTACTCCCGGAAGCATCAAACAAAAGATCAGAGATTTTTACAATAGCGGTATGGATATCGAAAAGATCAATAAGTTGGGCATTAGCACACTAAAAGCTGATTTCGAGCTTATTGATGCTATCCGAACTAAATCTGAGCTTGCTGCTGTAACCGGGCAACTTCACCGCCAAGGAATCCACCCTTGCTTTTATTTGTATGCTGGTGCCGATATGAAAAATGCCGGAATTGTCATTGCTAATATTTACCAGGCAGGGCTTGGTTTACCTGAACGTGACTACTACCTGGATACCGATGAACGCTCGCTGGAAATACGACAGGAATATGAGCAACATATTGCCCAGATGCTTGAGCTATCGCAGGAAACAGCCGGAGACGCAAAGCTTATGGCCAAAAATATCCTGGCACTTGAAACAGACATGGCCGGCCATATGCTTAGCCGTGTTGAAAGCCGTGATCCCAATCGCACATACAACAAAATGAGTTTGGAGGCCTTGCAGCAGATAAGCCCCAATTTTGATTGGGAGTCCTATTTTACTGCCATCGGCTATACCGATCCCAGCGATTTGAATGTACGGATGACAGAACACATCAAAGGACTCAATCAACTGATTGAAACCCATGAGCTGGACAGCTGGAAAGCCTATTTAAAATGGCATGTGTTAAGCAATTCGGCAAGTTATTTGAGTGAGGAAATCGTTCAAAAGAACTTTGATTTTTTCGGCACCTTTCTTTCTGGAAGTTTAACCATGCAGCCACGCTGGAAACGGGTGCTTAACCGCACTTCATCAGCTTTGGGCGAGGGAATAGGACAGTTATATGTTGAGAAATATTTTCCACCCGAAGCCAAAGCCCGTATGGAAAAACTAGTTGCCAATCTAAGGATCTCCTTGCAGAACCGCATCAATCAGCTTGACTGGATGAGCGCAGTAACCAAAGAAAAAGCTCAGGAAAAACTGGCCGGGATGAACCTGAAAGTTGGTTACCCTGATCAATGGATTGACTACAGCCCACTGCAGGTATCAGCAGACAGCTATTTTGAAAACATCCGCGCTGCCATTGCCTTCGATTTTGATCGTGATATAGCGAAAATAGGGAAAGCTGTTGACAAAGGCGAATGGCATATGACACCACAAACAGTAAATGCCTATTACAGCCCTACAATGAATGAAATCGTGTTTCCGGCGGGCATTTTGCAGCCTCCGTTTTTCAATCTCAATGCTGATGATCCGGTGAATTATGGAGCTATTGGCGTTGTCATCGGCCATGAAATGACACATGGATTTGATGATCAGGGCAGAAAATACGATAAGGATGGTAACCTCAACAATTGGTGGCTTGACACTGACAGCGAACTATTTGACGAAAAAACAAAACAATTGGTCGTGCTTTATGATAGATTTGAGGTTTTGGAAAATAAAACCGTCAACGGCAAGCTTACATTGGGCGAAAACATTGCCGATCTCGGTGGGTTGCACATCGCCTGGGATGCCATGAATTTGGCTGCTGAGGAGCAAAAACAGGAAACTATTGACGGTTTCACACCCGAACAGCGTTTCTTTATGGCCTATGCCCAAATCTGGCGCTCAAATATCCGTGAGAAATCGTTACTCAGAAACCTGCAGGAGGATGTACACAGCCCGGCATTGGCGCGTGTGAATCGCCCTGTATTTAATATGGATCAATTCTACGAAGCCTTCGCTATAAGCCCCGAAAACAAACTCTATATTCCCGCCGAAGAAAGAGCCAGAATTTGGTAAGTCAATGAACGCTTGCTATTAGCCTGCAAAATATACGATCAGGTTTTGATGAAAAAGGCTTAGAGCCCAATTTGTCAGCCTTTAGAATTGGTATTATTTTGCAGGCTTAGTATTTTGTTTTGACCAGTTTATTTTGCACGAACCAATTCCGTTCTAAAGGTCGGTTATTGTTTATTTGAAAGTGGTAGACGGCTATAAAAAAAATGAGTTTTAGAAATCAATTTATTAAACGTAGCCTTTTATTTATTATTCGCTATTGATTAAAGCAGATGAACACTTTACCTTTAGGGGCTTAAACCGCCTAAAATATCCGGACTATGAAAAAACATCTACTTTTGATTACCATTTTGCTGTTTGGATGGAGCAGCATCATCGCACAATCCATGCGCCACATAGGCCATCCACAAAATTTTGAAGTCCTCAATACCAATCCTGTTCAAACAAAATCTGTACAGAATTATTCTGATAGCTTCGAAGATTACACCAACTTTTCCATCAATTTTAGTCCATGGACTTTGATTGATGTTGACGGCAGCGAAACCTATGGTTTTGAAGGCATTGATTTCCTTAATGAATACGCACCGATGTCATTCATTGTTTTCAATCCTGCTGCAACGGAACCAGCCATGACAGATGATGATGCTATTCAGCCCCATTCGGGCAGTAAATTTGCTGCCTGCTTTGCCAGCGTCACCCCTCCAAACAATGACTGGATCATCAGCCCTGAAGCTGATTTGGGGACTAACTCAAGTCTATCATTTTGGGTTAAGTCGTACACTTCCGATTATGGACTGGAGCGCTATCGTGTAGGCGTTTCCACTTCAGGCACCGATCCGGGTGATTTTACGATTATCTCATCAGGAAGCTATCTTGAAGCCCCTGCTACGGCTTGGCAGCAGAAAACTTTCGACCTGTCGCAGTACGACGGACAAACTGTGTATATCGGCATACAATGTGTATCCAACGATGCCTTTATCTTTATGTTGGATGATATTGAAATCAGCACAGAAGCAGCTGAAGGCTCAACACTAACGGGCTATGTAACAGATGCTTCAACCGGATCTCCAATTGAAAATGCCCTCGTTAGTATTGCAGGATTATCCGCCACAACTGATATCAATGGAAACTACACCATTAATAATGTGCCCGAAGGCATGCTCACTGCTGATTTTGCTGCCAATGTTACCAGCGGAGAAGCACCCCTTAACGTCAACTTCTTTGACTATTCCAGCGATGGTTCACATACCGTAAGCTGTTCAAAAACGGGCTATACCACTTATGTGAACAACAATGTTGACATACCTGTAAATGGCACGCTGAATCTTGATATATCATTGTCGCCTACGCTAAATACTGGCCAGATGCGTTTTGTGCTTAACTGGGGCGCAACTCCGGAAGACCTTGATTCGCACCTGAGAACACCTGAAATTGAAGGATCAAGCTACCATGTATCCTATATGGACGAAGGCAGCGCTACCTCTGCGCCCTATGCAGCACTTGATGTAGATGATACAGATGGATACGGTCCCGAAACCATTACAATTTACGATATCTTTAGTGGAACCTACCAATACTATATACACAATTACTCTGAAGAACCCGCTATCACAACTTCGCAGGCTGTTGTTCAGATATACAATGACGCCGGATTATTGCAAACACTGCAAGTTCCAACAACAGGAACCGGTCTCTATTGGTATGTATGCGATGTAAACGGCAGCACTGGTCAGCTGACTATCCACAATGTGATTCAGGAAAATGAACCCGGAGCCACTACCAAAACAATATATCCGCCCAAAGTAAAACCGACAAGAGATGTGGTGTCCTGGCTTTGGAACTTTGGTGATGGCACTACCAGTACCTTGCAAAACCCATCACATACCTACACAACGGCAGGTTCTTATACTGTTTCGCTCACCGTAAGTAACGGTTCTGCATCCGATACAGAAACCAAAACCAATTACATTACAGTAACTGGCGGTGGTGGAGGCACCGGAACACTAACCGGTATGGTTACCGATGCGTTTAATGGTGAACCCATCGAAGGGGCAGAAGTTAGTGTGGCAGGTCTATCAACTTTAACCGATGCGAGTGGCAATTACCTCATCGAAAACATTCCTACCGGGATGCTCTATGCTGAATTTGTTGCCAACATTACCAGTGGAGAAGCACCGTTAAGTGTTAATTTCAGCGACCTCTCCAGCGATGGCGCCAATACAGTTAGCTGTTCAAAAACCGGCTATACGACCTATATTAATAATCAAGTTGCCATACCCGATGGCGGTTCGCTAACACTTAACATTTCACTCTCGACCACGCTTGCAGAAGGACAGATGCGTTTTGTCATTAACTGGGGGCCAGATCCCAGTGATTTGGATTCACACTTGAAAACGCCTGAAATTGAAGGAAATAATTATCATGTTTATTATAGCGATCCCGGAAGTGCTACCGCAGCACCCTATGCAGCATTAGACCATGACATTACAAGTGGTTACGGTCCTGAAACCATAACAATTTATGATTTCTTCAGCGGAACCTATTATTACTATATTTACAAATATGCTGGCAATGGCGAAATAACCTCATCACAGGCTGTTGTTCAAATATATAATGATGCTGGTATTCTGCAGACACTGCAGGCGCCAACTACAGGAACAGGCCGCTATTGGTATGTTTGCGATGTAAACGGCAGCACCGGTCAGCTGACGATCCACAATGTGATTCAGGAAACAGAGCCCGGAAACACAAAAGCTACGGTTTACCCTCCCAAAGAAACGACACCTGCCAAAGATATCATTTCGTGGCAATGGAATTTTGGAGATGGCAGCACCAGCACATTGCAAAATCCTACGCATACCTATATGCAAGCAGGCGTTTATACCGTTACGCTTACGGTTGATAATGGTACTACATCTGATTCCCAAACCAAAACAGACTACATTAATGTAACAGGATCAGCCGGAACAGGATCTCTTACAGGAATGGTTACCGATGCTTTGACGGGTGATCCTGTTGAAGGCGCAGAAGTTAGCGTAGCTGGCTTATCAGACATAACTGATGCAGAAGGTAATTACCTCATTGATAATGTTCCAATTGGAACACTCAGTGCAAATTTCAATGCCAATCCAACCAGCGGTCAGTCGCCACTATTGGTGAATTTCTTTGATCAGAGTACCGAAAACAGCAGCACAGTAACTTGCTCCAAAACGGATTACAATACCTACTCCAACAATCAGGTTATAATTCCGCAGGATGGTACACTTACGCTGAATATTTCACTGTCGCCAACACTTGCTACCGGGCAGATGCGTTTTGTGCTCAACTGGGGAGCCGATCCCCGCGATTTGGATTCGCATCTCAACACACCCGAAATAGAAGGCAATACGTATCACATTTATTACAGCGATCAGGGAAGTATTGAATCAGCGCCTTATGCCGCTCTTGATCATGATATTACCAGCGGATACGGCCCTGAAACCATGACAATATATGAAAAGTTTCCAGGTACTTATCAATACTATATCTACAAATACGCCGGTGATGGCCCGATTACGGCTTCACAAGCAGTCGTGCAGATTTATGGTCAAAATGGTTTGCTGCAAACCTTGCAGGTACCCACCAATGGTACAGGCGATTACTGGTATGTATGCGATATCAACGGAAGTACAAGCCAGCTAACCATACGAAATGTGATTCAGGATAATGCTCCGGGTAATGTAAGATTTGAAATGCCTGAAAAAACCCGTAATCCGCTTACCATTACTTCCTGGCTCTGGAACTTTGGTGACGGGAATACAGCCAGCATACAAAATCCGACCCATACCTATTCAGTAAACGGCACTTACACCGTCAGCCTTACTGTTACCGACAACAATGGATACAGCAACACCGAAACCAAGACCGCCTTTATTCAGGTTGGCCCTCAAAGCCTGGATGAGCAGGAAGTGGCGCTGTTGAAAATCTATCCGCAGCCAGCTGACAATCAAATCACCATTGAGTCAGAAGAGGCCATCCAACAAATCAGAATCACTGATTTGAGCGGTAAATTATTGTTACAAAAACAATTTGATACAAAAAAAATAACGCTAAATGTTGATTTTCTAAAAAATGGCGTATATTTGATCCTTGTTGATACCGAACGAGGTATGATTTTCAAAAAGATTACCGTGAGGTAAAGCAACCATTTAATCAATCCAGCCGTGGGCCGATCCCTGATCAGCCCGCGGTTTTTTATTTCTGGAATAGTAAAATTTCAAAAAATAAATAAGCCTAAAACCGTATATTTGTCACCAATCTATTAATCAGCTTTTATGATTGATTCGATAGCTCAATATTTTAACTTTCTTACCCCAGTGTTGGTTCTATTACAGCACCTTACTATCTTATTCAAAATACCTTAAAAAAATGAGTATGAAAAAAGCAGGCATAATTCTTCTGGGCTTCCTTCTCAGCATTAACCTTATCCATGCGCAGCATCTGGAACCCAACAACAAGATACCCATCGACCCAACGGTAAAAATCGGGCAACTTGAAAACGGTCTTGTTTATTACATCCGTCACAATACCATGCCCGAAAATCGGGTAGAAATGCGCTTGGTCACCAATGCAGGCTCCATCCTTGAAGATGATGATCAGCAGGGGCTGGCGCATTTTGTGGAGCATATGTGTTTTAATGGCACGAAAAATTTCAACAAAAACGAACTCATCAATTTTCTGGAAAAATCCGGCGTGCGCTTCGGAGCCGACCTGAACGCTTACACCAGTTTTGATGAAACTGTGTATATGCTGCAGCTGCCTACCGACAGACAAGGGCTGATTGATTCTGCCTTTATGGTGCTCAAAGACTGGGCACATCAGGTAAGCTTTGATCCCAATGAAATTGACAAAGAGAGAGGCGTGATACGCGAAGAGTGGCGCATGGGCTTAGGTGCCGACGACCGGATGCGTAAAGCTTACTTCCCGGTGATCTTTAACAACTCGCGCTATGCTGAACGATTGCCTATTGGCCTGATCGACATCATTGATACAGCACATTACGAGCGTTTTACCACTTTTTACAAAGATTGGTACAGACCTAATCTGCAAGCCGTTATTGTGGTTGGCGACATCGACATTCAAATGGCAGAAGAGAAAATAATCAGCCATTTTTCGCCCATCAAAAATCCTGAAAACCCAAAAGAGCGTGTTAAATATGATATCGAGGGAAACAAGGAACCCCTGATTGCCATTGCTACCGATAAAGAAGCCACACGCAGCACTGTGATGATGTTTTACAAGCATCCCAAAAAGGAAACGCTTACAATAGGCGATTACAAGGAAAAACTTGTTCAACAGCTATACAGCTATATGATCAGCAATAGACTGAGGGAAATAAGTCAAAAACCAACATCACCGTTTATTTATGCATCAACTTTTTATGGTGGCTTTTTGGGCAGGGCATCAGATGCCTATTCCTCCTATGCGGGTGCTAAAGAAAATCAGCTGGAAGAGTCGCTTGAGGTACTCATCAGCGAAAACGAACGCGTAAAACGCTATGGATTTACGCCAACAGAGCTGGAACGCGTAAAAAAAGAGCTACTCAACAAGCTCGAACAACAAGCCAAAGAAAAGGATAAAACGCCATCCTCCTCTTTTGTTAGAGATTATACCAGTCATTTTCTGGAAAATGAACCTATTCCCGGCATTGAAAACGAGCTCATCATGGCACAGGAACTGATTCCACAAATTAGCGTTCAGGAAATCAACAGCAAAGCTATCGACTGGATCACCGAAGAGAATATGGTGGTGGTGATCACAGCTCCGGATAAGGAAGACGTTAATGTACCTAACGAAAAACAAATCTTAGAAGTCATTCAAAAATCGAAAAACGCCGAATTGACTGCCTGGGTTGATAGCTTTAAGGATGAACCTTTGCTAGACAAAAACCTGAAAGGAAGTAAGACAAGCACACAACATACCGATGAGAAGCTGGGCATAACAAGCCTGGAGCTTGAAAACGGCATCAAAGTCATCCTCAAGCCAACCGATTTCAAAAACGACGAAATTTTAATGTCAGCCTATGGCTGGGGAGGAACTTCGCTTTTTGATGACGAAGATGCTTTTGCTGCCAGCAGCATAGCCCGCGTGATTGCCGCCAGTGGCATGGGCAATTTCAGCAAATCGGACCTGGAGAAAAAACTCAGTGGCATCAATGCCAGTGTGCAGGTGTATATCGATGATATTCAACAAGGGCTAAATGGCAATGCCAGTCCCGAAGACTTTGAAACACTGCTCCAGTTGGTTTATTTACATTTTGAAGGTGCGCGACACGATCAACAGGCTTTTGATGCCTATATTTCTCAGCAGCAAAACCAGTTTAAATTTATGCGTTCCAATCCGCAAATGGTATTTTATGATACCTTATACAAGCTGGCCACATCGAATAGTCCGCGCTTCACGATGATCCCTACTGATAAGCAGCTTCAGGGTCTTGAAGCCGACAAAATTTATGCCATGTACGACCAGCTTTTCGGAACGGCAGACGGCTTCACTTTTGTGTTTGTAGGCAATATTGATGTCGACACCATAAAACCCTACCTGGAAAAATACCTCGGCAGCCTGAACACAAGCAGCGAAGCACACAAATGGATCAACAGGAGCCCTGCATTCCCCGATGGGATTACCGATGTTGAAGTTTTTGCCGGAGCCGAGCACAAGAGTATGGTAGCCTTAATGATGAAAGCTCCTTTCGAATGGTCGGCAGCTAACCGCCTGCACCTGGCACAGATGATGAAGGTGCTTTCGATTAAGCTGCGCGAAAACCTGCGCGAAGATCAGGGTGGTGTTTATGGCGTTGGTGCACGGCAAAGCAACAGCAAATATCCTGAATCTGACTACACCATCACGATCAACTGGGGAACCAATCCCGAGATGGTTGACACCCTGACAAATGCTGTTTTCTTTGAAATGAACCGCCTGATCAACGAAGGCCCAACACCAGAGGACGTTGCCAAAGTGCGAGAAACGAGCATTCGTGAGCGCGAAACCAATGAGAAACAAAACCGTTTCTGGCTCAACAGCATCAAGTTTGCCGAACAATTTGAGATTCCTTTGATCAACTTTGAAGAGTTTCGCGATAAAATTCAGGCTGTTACTGCTGAAGAAATCCAGCAAGCTGCCCGTGAATATCTAAAAACAGACCATTATTTAAGGCTGGTTCTCAAACCCGAAGCGATGCGACCTGATGGCGATGCTGCCAGCAATTAGCCGTTTATAAACACTTTTTAATCAGGCTCCGGAAAACACCTCTTTGTCAGGTAGATTTCGGAGCTTGTTTTTTTGGATCCTACTACTAGATTCAATTGTAAATGAAAGCAATACGTTTTTCGCCTCAATACGATCTGGTAAGAGCAAAAAAATCGATTGAGAAAAAATCATGTACATTTGCCCCAAATAATCAACTATGAAGAGCCTGTCACGCCTGATACTTCGACTTACCGGCTGGAAAATCAATGGGGAAATGCCCTCACATATTCAGAAATGTGTAATTCTGGCCGCGCCGCATACCAGCAACTGGGATTTCTTTTATGGTAGGTTAGCATACTTCATTTTGGGCGTTCCTGTTAAGTTTTTGATAAAAAAAGAATCCTTTCAAAATCCTTTGGGCGGGCTGTTAAAAAAGTTAGGTGGTATCCCTGTTGATCGTGGCAGGCACACCAATCTGGTAGAAAATATTGCCCGGCTTTTTCACACCCAAAAGCAGTTAAACGTTGTGATCACACCCGAAGGCACCCGCAAGCTGGTTAAGGAATGGAAAAAGGGTTTTTATTATATCGCTTTGAAAGCCAATGTCCCTATCGTTCTGGGTTTCCTTGATTATGACAAAAAAGAAGCCGGTTTTGGTCTTGTAATTTATCCCAGCGGCGATTTTCAGAAAGATCTTACTGCTATTGAAACATTTTACCAGGACAAGACCGCTAGATACCCTGAAAATTTCAATCTGAGTCCACAAAACAGATTACTTAGAAAACAACGAGCTTCTTAGCTATAAAAAAGGCTGCTACAATCCATTATAATTCCTAAATTTGCAACCGTTTTAACCCTTCAACAGGAGAGATGGCAGAGTGGTTGAATGCGGCGGTCTCGAAAACCGTTGTCCGTCATTGGCGGACCGGGGGTTCGAATCCCCCTCTCTCCGCAGCCTTTTTGGATGCCCGCGTAGCGGTCATCTTACAATTAAGCCCGCAAGCCAAGCCATAGCTTGAGCTTACGGGCTTAATTGTAAGATGTTTGTCCGACAGGACGCAGCCAAAAAGGCTGAACCTCCCCCCTCTTGGGATCAGCGTAGCTAATCATTACAAATTATTCAGCGCTAGAAAACATAGGCTTCTGCAACATGCCTTAGCTTGAGCTTACGGGCTTAATTGTAAGATGGTTGTCCGACAGGACGCATCCAAAAAGGCTGAACCTCCCCCCTCTTGGGATCAGCGTAGCTAATCATTACAAATTATTCAGAGCTAGAAAACATAGGCTTCTGCAATATGCCATAGCTTGAGCTTACGGGCTTAATTGTAAGATGTTTGTCCGACAGGACTGAGAGAACCTTAAAAAAAAAACGGTTCTGATTCTTTTGGAGATTTCTCCTCCTTCGTCGTCGAAATGACAGTTGGTGGTTGCGGGGTTTGTCGCTCCGGCTGAATTTCTGGCTTCAGAAACGGACTATCAATTACTCCTGCTCACAGACCTCACTCACAAATGAACCATTTCATTTATCTTTGTGGCATTAAACTTCACAATTATGCGCATTTTAATTCTCAACGGCCCAAATCTTAACCTTACCGGATCGCGTGAAACATCGCATTACGGTCATGAGACTTTTGAGAGCTATATTCTACAGCTATTCAAGCTGTTCCCTCAGGCAAAAATTGTTTTCAAGCAGTCCAATATAGAAGGTGAACTGATAAACATCCTGCATGCAGCGACACACGAATTTGACGGAGTGGTATTTAATCCTGCCGCCTATAGTCATACCTCCATTGCTCTGGCTGATGCAATTCGTGCTATTAATATTCCCGTAGTTGAGGTTCACATGAGTAATATATTTTCACGGGAACATTACCGCAAACATTCCTATACGGCAGAGGCAAGCCTTGGTACACTGGCAGGTTTTGGCATGGAGGGATACCGCATGGCGGTGGATTTTCTGCTTAGGAAAAGTCTTTAGTTTTCAAGGCAGAGTAGTGCTTCTTCTTCAGGATAAAGTGCTCAAAAACAATATTCTTCTGGTAAATCCGGCTCACGGCCTGCGGATGGATCATGCTTCTTTTCTTGCGCAGTTGTGGAAGCTTACGGTAAAAATGCAGGTGCGCCCGCATCACTGCGAAAAAATCAGCCAGGCCGGCCTGAAACAAAAACTTCAAGCTCGCTACTCCATCCAGGAACAGGCGCAGTAATATTATTTTGACCAACTGATCTTGCGGAAGATTTTTGTACAATAAAGATAGGTTGTTCCTGAAATTTAAATACGTTTTTCGGTATGATTTTTTTGGCAAAGTGCCCCCGCCGATATGATAAACCGCAGATTTTCCGGTGTACATGATCTTATATCCCTGATTTTTCATCCGCCAACAAAAATCTATCTCTTCCATATGGGCGAAGAAGCTGTCGTCGAGACCACCGTATTGATGGTATAGATCGGCCCTGACAAACATACAGGCACCACTGGCCCAAAACACCTCCATGTCGTCATCATACTGTCCGTTGTCTTCTTCAACTTGCTGAAAAAGACGTCCTCTGCAAAAAGGATAACCAAACTTATCAATAAATCCACCTCCGGCACCGGCATACTCAAAAAACGCCGGTTGTTCCAGCGAGCGAATTTTTGGCTGACAAGCTGCGATCTGCTTGTCAGATTCCATAAGCGCGATCACTGGTTCTATCCAATGCGGCGTTACCTCGATATCCGAGTTTAACAGCACATAATAATCAGCCTCAATCTGCTTTAAAGCCAAGTTATAACCGGTGGAAAAACCAAAATTTCCGGCGTTCTCAATGAGTCTTATCTCAGGATAATGCGATTGTAAAAAACTGACTGAATCATCAGTGGAAGCATTATCAGCTATCACCAGCTCGGCTACTTCGCTACTGTAGGCAATCACATTGGGAAGAAAGCGTTCCAGAAAAAACTTCCCGTTAAAGTTAAGGATTACAACAGCAACTTTAGGCATAAGCTTGGATGTTGTTTCGTTGGTGCTTCCAGCGTCGATGCGACCAAAGCCAGTTGGCAGGGTTATTAACTATTGTTTGCTCCAGTAAACGCGCATAACGTTCTGTAATATAATTTGTTGAAGTAATTTTCGGATCGGTGGTAATAGGTGTGATAACCAGCTTATAATAGCCTCTTTTTACCCTTCTATTCTCCAGGAAAACAACCGCATAATCCAGCGCTTTTGCCATCTTTTCAAGGCCATTAAAAAAAGGTGTTTCCTGGTTCAGAAAATCCGTCCAGTAATCCTGGTCCTTACCCGATGGACTTTGATCGCCGAGTATGACCACGGCATTCAGTTTGTCGTTCAGCTGTTTTAATGAACGGTAAGCCGTTTTGGATTCAATAAGTGTTAAAGCCCCCTTACCCGCGCGGATTGCTTTTACGAAATCATCAAAATAAGGATTTGAAAGTCTCTTGTACATAGCCACCGGCCTGTGCTTTAACGACAAATGCAGCGCACGGCTGAACCACTCCCAGTTGCCACAATGTCCAAGCGCTAAAAAGACGCTCTTATTGTCGTTGGCCAATTGATTTAAAAGTTCCGGGTTTTCGAAAGTAATCCTTTCTGCTAACTCCTGTTCAGAAATCTGTGTCATCTTTATATATTCTACCAACAAATCCGATAGCTGGTGATAAAATTGTTTTTCAATACTACGAAGTGCTTTCTTTGATTTTTCTGGAAAGCTAAACGACAAATTCCTCCGAACAACCTGTAAGCGGTACCGCAGGATATAATAAGCGATAACATACACGATATCAGCCAGTAAATACAATAGCCGCATAGGTAAAAAACCCAGTAACTGGGCAATAGAACGTATAAACAGGAAACCGATTTTTTTCATACCAGTACTTCGCGCTGAAGGCCAGTGTTGTGTCAACATTAATCTAGCCGATCCAATCTTGTTCTTTTCTCTTCGATGTGCAAAATAAAACTTCTACATTGTTTTGCTATGCGCAGTATTTCTATATTGACCTGAGAAAAAATTGCTGCGACCTGACCGACTTTATAACATTGACATTACACCAATAAACAAGCAACAAAGGTAAGTGCATTTTTCGAAATACAAAAGCCACATTCAGATCTTGTAAACAGCTGAAATACTGGTATTTTCAATAAAAAGTTGCGACTATCTAGGCTGGCTATAATTTCTTGAGGCCTCATTTCCCCAGGTCTCCTGCGGTGCTGTTTCATCAATGCTATTCGGATCCCAGGTTCTTTTGTAAATATCGAGCTGCCAGCGATAATTAGCCAGTTCGCCAAGTGCATCGGAATGAATCAGCACAAAATCATTGGTAACCATATCTTTTGTAGTGAAAACAAAGCGTTTATTGCGTTGGTTTCCAAGGGTATAATACTGCCAAATTTCGTAAGGATAAGCACCTGGTTCATTATAACTCTCCATCATATGATTGGGCGGGCCATATTTAAGATAAACCCTGCCCCGATCTGTTGCATAACCTCTTTTTGTAGGTGTTTTGTAGGCTGCGTTAACTTTTTTCACCTCATAGTGGTATTGTCTCCAGGCATCTTCGGGGTCGCCGTAATTTCGGGTAAGCCAGAAATTATAAAAAAACTTTTTCATCATTTCTTCATCAGCTGTTTCCGTGAGGTTAAACATATAATCCCGTTCAGCCTCAGCGGATATTGGTTCCAGCGATTTAAGAAAATCTCTCAGGGTATCACCTCCGGCCAACTTGTCAACAAAAGTATTGTTGATGTTTACCGAACTCAAATCGTTCATCTTAAGCTGCTGCTTTGGGTTGGATCGTCTTAAAAACACGCGGTTATCGGCAACAATTTTATTTTCTCTGTCGCGAATTTCCATCACCAGGCTGTAATTTCCCGAAGGCAGTTCGCTGATTTCAATGGCCGTAAATACAACGTTAACTTCTTTAGCATCCAAGCGTTTACGAAACAAAAAATTATCCATTATTTTGCCGCTCTCATAGGACTCCAGGTAATAGTTCAACAGAAATTTTCCGTCAGCGCCAAATTGTTTTGTCGTATTGTACACCTCTGCATAAAAGGTGATCAGATTCATGGATTCGGGATAAAAGGCATACACCATAGGCACCAGATCGAAGCCGTTTTTGGTAAGCACAGAAGTTTTATCAGTTTTTTCGTAACTCTCAATTAGTTGGATGCCCGAAAGTGAAATTTTATCTTTCGGGAAATCGAGTAAAATGGTTTCGGTAGCAATAAAGGGAGGCTCTGAGGGATTATTAATATCGGCGATAGAAAGTTCGAAGGTGTATTCGCCCCTGGGCAGCGCAAAACGCTGCTGATCAATAAAACCAAAATCAATTTGTGAGGTGTCCTGCACCAGCTGACTATGGAGTGCGTACTTGGCATAATCTACAACAGAATCAGCCTGCTTAAAAATCATGATTATTTCCAGACTCGCTCTAAAGCTGCCTGGGTCGCTTTCCTTGAAAAACACACTATTGCCATCTACAGCAAGATAGGTTTCAATATAAGGTTCACCATCCGGGGCATTAAAAGTGGCATACGAAAGGTAAGCCCGCATGCTTTTTGGCGCTGCGAAGCTGCTGCTTAAGGAGAGTAGAAATAACGCAAGGAAAATAAATACTTTATTCATAATCAGTTTGTTAAATGGTAGTAACACTAGTTTTCAAGCCTCAAAAAAAAATTGACTTGAACTATACAAAGATAACATCAAAATATTAAAATTCAAGTCATTGCCAGCTAACGGTAAATACTTGCCAGTTTTGGGCGATCAGATACATCCGGCAGGCTGTTGTTAGAAGGACTGTAACGCCCACCTAAAATACTTGATTTTTTGCGTGAAACTATTTTGCGATCCGATTTTTTTTATACTTTTGCAGCGGAGAAATGGCAGAGCGGTCGAATGCGGCGGTCTTGAAAACCGTTGAGGTGCAAGCCTCCGGGGGTTCGAATCCCTCTTTCTCCGCCAAAGTCAGTAAAATGACGACAAACCACCGAAAACTGCACGTTTTTGGTGGTTTTTTTATTGCTGAATTCAAACAAATCTTCCGCAATTCAAGTCTTATCTGGGTATATGAGCGATGGTTTGAGTGTTTTCATTGCCGCTACCTCAAGTGAATTAAAACATTCAGGCATGCGATTAATTCGTATTATACCATAATGTCGGATTTATTCATTAAATAATTAATATAAGCGGTATTCGTGAGCTCGTTATCACCCTGTTTTTCGTTATGCTCATAGTTAAAACAGTCATCCCGAAGTATTGAGACTCATTGATTACAAATACTTTGCGGTTCCTTCCTGTCTGCTGGTAGATCTGACGGTCAGGTTTATCTGCTGAAGGCAGACAGGCTCGAACCCGAACATTATGAATCATCCACTGGACTTTATGGGCGGATACTAATTGAGGATTTATAGATAATCTTGGGAATAAGCATGTCAAAAAATTTTAAACCTTTAAAAAATAAACATAACTTAGGTTGTAGTTCTTCCAAAACTCGGCAGCCCCTTTCAACAGCCTGAATCAGCTAAAAAGTTTACCGCTGGAATTAATCTAAATTGTCCGTGGTCCAAAAAAATAACCCAAAAAAAACTTAGGTCTCAGACAAAGGGCTTAAATTTATCGACTGAAATAGTAACCTAATACAGATTGTAACGTACAAAAGTTTAGTAAATTCAATTTGTAATAAATAGGAGGCGCGTTTTGTCCACACCGTTACGATCGCACATATTTTAACAGATCCTGACGCGACAACAAAATACCAATTCTATTTAAAATGTTTTAAATCAGGTTGTTGTTTCATGAAAAAGAAACAAACAAAAGAATAGAACCAAAATTTTGTATCATGGGGGACACAAAAATTTTTGCGGTTGTAAAGACTTCACTTGCACTGCTTTTCGGACTTTTTATCACTACTTTTTCCAATCAGGTCATGGGGCAATGCCCAACAGCAAATGCAGGTGTCAATGCCAGTGTTTGCGCTGATGACACCTATCAATTAAATGGAACCATCGAGTTTGCCAATGCATTTTTTTGGACACACAACGGATCCGGTAATTTAATTAATGAAACTACAGCCACTCCAACTTATGTACCCGGGGGTAGCGATCTGGATGGTTTTACGGTAACAATCACACTTTTTGCACAGCGGCCTGACGATCCCACCTGCACAGGAACTTATCAGGATCAGATGGAACTGGAAATTGTGGCTGCACCCGCAGCCGATGCCGGTCCAACTCTTGAGGTTTGTGCCGGAAACAGTGTTGTCATCTCAGGTGCTACAGCACAACACTATAGTGCTGTTCAATGGGAAGTGGTGGCTCCAACATCCGGTTCCTTTAATAATAACGCACTTCTTAACCCCACTTTTACCCCCAGCGCCAGTGACATTACGCGTACGTTTGCCGAAGTGATTTTAGTTGCTCAGGGCAACGCACCTTGCAGCCCTTCTGATGCTTCACTTTTACGGATCAACATCACTCCCCCGCCAACAGCAGATGCAGGCCTGAACCAACAAAGCTGCGGAACAGCCGCCGTTGTAATCAGTGGTGCTACAGCAACAAACGAAATTTCTTATGCGTGGACAAGCAGCGGCAGCGGCAGTTTTGATGATGCCACAGCGCTAGCACCTGTCTATACCCCATCAGCAGCTGATGTTGTTGCTGGAAGCGTGATCCTCACATTTACGGTAACCGGCGATGGCACCTGTGGTGATGTATCTGATACTAAAATTCTCACCTTATTAAATGGTGCAACAGCTGATGCAGGAGGAAATGATGAAAGCTGCGTCACAAGTGCTTATACTTTCAGCGGTGGGCAGGCCAGTGTTACGAATGCTTCTTCCCTGCTGTGGACTCACAATGGCAACGGAAGCCTGAGCAATGCCACTACCCTTACCCCCACTTATACCCCTGCCTCAAGTGATGCCGGAAACACAATAACACTTACACTTACAGCAACTTCCACAGCTCCATGTTCCAATCAGGTTAGTGATGCCATGCAACTGACAATATTAGCTGAACCAACTGCAGATGCCGGTTTGGATGTTGATATTTGTGAAACCACTGCCAGCATTCAAGTTTCCGGTACGGCAAGTAATGCTTCGGCTGTAGAATGGACTACAACCAATGGAACAGGAACCATTCAAAATGAAACAACACTCTCTCCAACCTATTTAATTGATGCAGCAGATATTATAAGGGGTACTGTCAGGCTCAGGCTTGAAGCCTTTGGACAAGGCAACTGCGGAAGCGATATTGATGAGATGACCATCAGAATACAGCAGGCACCTGCTGCCTTTGCCGGAGCGGACAGAAACAGCTGTGCCGGAAGCAGCATTACCATCAACGATGCAACTGCCTCAGATTATGATAATGTATTGTGGCAGATTGTTAATGGCTCAGGCACTATACTTGCGGGTACCGAAACAACACTTTCGCCCGTTTACCAGTCTGTGTTAGCTGATGGAGGCACCACAGTCAGGCTAAGTCTTACTGCCGAACCCATCAATGGCTGTTCTACAGATGCGGTAGATTATATAGATATAACAGTATTTAATAGTCCTTCAGTAAATCTGGATTTTCCTGCTGCAGAGAATTGCGAAACGACAGCTTTTGACCTTGCTGATGTTAATCCTCAAGCCAGCAATTACAGCACCTTGCTGTGGACCAGCAGTGGCAACGGAACTTTTGATGACCCCGGAATTCCCGAACCCCTTTACACGCCCTCAGCGGCAGATGTTGCATCAGGAATGGTAACTTTAACGCTAACGGCTGATCCAATTGCACCCTGCACTGCTACAGCCAGTGCAAGCCTTGACCTGACCCTGATTGAAGAACCAACAGCTTCTGCAGGAGCTGATCAAACGATCTGCGAAACGGGCACTACAACAATCAACGGATCCGCCTCCAATGCCGCCGGCATCTTATGGACTACCAGTGGTGATGGTACATTTACAGGTGCCGACACACCGACCCCTGTTTACACGCCCGGAGCAGCAGATATTGCTACCGGAACAGCCAATCTGACTATCACGGTGCAGCCCATTGCACCCTGCGCTGTTGCCGCCTCAGATATGATGCAGCTCACCCTTACTCCGGCTCCTGTTGCAGATGCCGGTGCTGATGATGTGATGTGTGATGGAGATGTTCTCGCCTTAAATGGCTTTGCCGATAATTATAGCAGCTTTGTTTGGTCTTCAACAGGAAACGGAACCTTTACTCCTGCAAACTCCCTCACCCCCAATTTTACGCCAAGCGCATCGGAAATTGCCGCCGGAACAACCGTTATCACACTAAGGGCAACCGGTAATTCCCCTTGTAATGTGCCTGTTACTGATCAGGCTACCATCACCATCAATGCGGGACCAACCGCTGATGCAGGCCCTGACAGAACCATCTGTCAAACTGGTGCCATCCTCAATGCAACCGCAACAAATTATGCCAGTTTGCAATGGACAACAAGTGGCGATGGCAGCTTTAGTGATGCCAATGCCGAAGATCCAATTTATAGCCCCGGGCCAACGGATATCGGCAGCAGTGTGGTACTAACACTTACCGCCAATCCTAACAACCCATGTGCAGCTTCTGCTGTTGACCAGGCCATTATTACCATCGAAGCACAGCCACAGGTAGTAGCCTTTCCGGGAGGAAGCGATGCTATATGCGAGACCACGGCATCTTACTCCTTAGCTACTGCGACAGCCATTAACACCAGCTCGGTGTTATGGACTACAAGCGGTGATGGCACGTTCTCCAACAACGCCATTACCAATCCTATTTATTATCCGGGAGCAACAGATATTAACAACGAATTCGTAGATCTTACGTTAACAGGCTACAATGCCCCCTGCAACAGCGCCTCAAGCACAATGCGTCTGACAATTTCAAATAATCCAGAAGCTGATGCAGGTCCTAACCAGACCATTTGTGTGGATGATCTTGTTGTGCTCAATGGTGCAACCGCTGACAATTACAACACCATTACCTGGTCCAGTGTAACAGGTACAGGAACTTTTAGTGATCCTAATATTATCAATCCGATTTATTCGCCGAGCAATGCTGATTACCTGGCCAATTCGGTCACGTTAAGACTAACAGCAACTGCCGAAGCACCCTGCGTAGGAATAATAACCTCTGACATCATTATTTATATTACACAGCCACCATTAGTGGATGTGGGAATCGGGTCGGACGACATCTGTGAAGACGAAACTTATACCATTACTACTGCAACCGCATCCAATTACGATGCCCTGCAGTGGAGTTCCAACGGCAACGGCAGCTGGGTCAACGCGAACAACCTGGTGGCCACCTATACACCCGGCTCCAACGATATTATCAGCGGAAGTGTGGTTCTGCGACTTACGGCTACCCCCAACAGCCCTTGTAGCGTGGATGAATTCTCGGAGTTTACGCTCAATATACAGTCCTACCCTGAAGTGAATGCCGGTTCGGATCGCGAAATCTGTGAAGGCGAACAGCTGGTGATTAGCAACTCCACGGCAATAAACTACAGTAGCCTGATCTGGAATACTTCGGGCAGTGGAAGTTTTGATGACAACACCTTGATCCGTCCGGTTTATACACCCAGTGCTGCGGATATCGCTTCCGGAAATATCACCCTCACACTCACAGCAACCAGTATTGGCTCATGTAGTGGCACGGTAAGCGACGACATGACCCTGACTATTGATCCTGACCCCAGCGTTTCGGCGGGTGTTGATGCCACAATTTGTGGTAATGGCAACAGCCACCATCTGGCCGATGCTTCAGCCAATAACTATACCAGTCTGGTGTGGACCACTACCGGAGACGGCAGCTTCAGCAATGCCACCAATTTAAATCCAACATACACCCCCGGCACCACAGATATTAGCAGCGGTAATGTAACGCTTACCCTCACCGCCATCAAAACCAGTCCGTGCTACGAAACAACAAGCGATGACCTGATATTAACTATCGATCCGATGCCGGAAGCCAATGCCGGCCCCGATGCCGCTGTCTGTAATAATTCCGTTTACGCCTTATCAGGAGCCACGGCAACCAATGCGTCAGCCTATCAATGGACAAGCACAGGAACAGGAAGTTTCAACAACAGCAATTTGCTTAACCCCTCCTACACCCCAACTGCGGCCGATGTAGCTGCAGGTAGTGTTATACTGACCCTTACAGCAACAGGTTCAGCAAGTTGTGGCACCGACAGCCATAATGATGAAATGACCCTTAGCTTTTCACTTTCTCCATCGGTAGATGCAGGACCTGATGAAATCACCTGTGAAACCGGAATTATTATTACAAATGCTAATGCACTTAACTACAATCAAATCCAGTGGACCTCGTCGGGAAGCAGCGGGACTTTACTAAACCAAAATACCCTTACTCCCACCTACATCCCAAGCGCTGCAGATATCGTGGCCGGCAGTGTTACCCTTACGCTAACAGCAACTGCCAACACACCATGCGCTACTGCTGCTTCAGATGATCTGGTAGTGACGATACTTTCGAATCCTACTGCTAATGCAGGCATTGACGCCACCATTTGCGAAACCGACAACTACCTATTGAATGGAACAGTCTCTAATCATGCCTCTTACAGCTGGAGCAGTTCAGGTGACGGAAACTTCTTGAACAGTAATACACTTACACCGACCTATATTCCTGGTGTAAACGACATTGCATCCGGCAGCATAAACATAACGCTTAGCGCGCAATCAATAGCTCCCTGTGCCGATGATGCCACTGATCAAATGGTACTGACTATCCAACAGCTTCCTGTTGTTGATGCTGGACCTAATGCTACTATTTGCGAAAACAGCACACATACTACCAACGGCAGCTCAATAGCAAACGGCTATACTGCGCTGGTTTGGACCAGCACGGGAACCGGCAGCTTCGACAATCCCAATATGTTGAATGCAACTTATACCCCTTCGGCCAATGACATCAATCTGGGAAGTGTAAACCTTACTTTGACGGCTACCTCTACAGTGATCTGTGGCAATTTGGACGTATCTGATTTCCTAACCTTAAGTTTTGCTGAAGAAGCCACAGCTGATGCCGGAAGCTCTCCTACAATTTGTTCCAGTGCATCCTATACTGTAAATGATGCAACTGCTACCAATTATTCTTCCGTGTTATGGGTCAGCAATGGCGATGGCATCCTGACCAATGCCAACACCCTTACTCCTACCTATAGCCCCGGCCTAACCGATATTGAAAACGGATCGGCCATGCTTACGCTCACCGCCAATGGCAATGCCAGCTGTGGCGGAAGTGCAACTAGTCAGATGATAATCACCATTACGGCTCCTCCAACCGCCAATGCCGGTATTGACGGCAGTGTATGTGAAGGTGGAAACTATCAGCTCAATGGCACAGCAACAAATTACAGCAGTTACAGTTGGGCATCCAATGGTACGGGCAGCTTCGTGAATGCCGGAACCCTGACACCAACTTACATCCCTGATGCTGCCGATGCCGCTTCCGGCTCAGTTATCATTACACTCACCGCAGTAAACGGTGCTCCCTGTAATGAGACTGTAAGTGATCAAATGACACTTACAGTTACTGCCATCCCAACAGTGACAGCAGGCACAGATGCCACTATCTGTGAAGGAAACACCTACCTCACCTCAGGAGCAACAGCTACCAATCAGGCCGGATTATTGTGGAGTACTTCGGGAACAGGCACATTCACCAATCAAGCCAGTTTGTTAACTACTTATCAACCAAGTGCAGCAGATATTACAGCTGGTTCAGTTACTCTAACACTCACTGCCAGCAGCAATGCACCCTGTAGTGTAAACCCTTCCGATTCATTTGTCCTCACGATCACAGGAGCAGCAGTTGCAGATGCAGGCAATGATGAAACCACCTGCATAACCGATCAGCTTACGATAAACTCAGCCAGTGCTGCTGATTACAGCACGCTGAACTGGACACACAATGGTTCGGGCACCTTAATTGATGCCGGTACGATTAGTCCTACCTATGTTCCTGCAGCAGCGGATGCTACAGCAGGTTCTGTTATTTTGACCCTTAACCTCACCGGCAATAGTCCTTGTGGAAACACATCGGATCAGATGATCATTACTATTATTGACGGACCAACAGTGAATGCAGGCCCCGATGCAACAAGTTGCAGCAACAACTTCTACACCATAACCGGATTTACCGGAACAAACTACAGCAGCATCAGTTGGACTACAACAGGTACGGGTACTTTCTCCAATCCAACGATTTCTAATCCTGATTATCAAGCCAGCAATGCAGACCTACTTGCCGGACAAGTCACCCTTACGGCAACAGTTAGCGGTATAGCACCATGCAGCGGCAGTGCAAGCGACAGCTTTTTGCTTAGTTTTGCAGACGCCCCAACTGCCAGTGCCGGCGTAGATGTGGAAATCTGCGAAGGCAGTAACCTCACCATTAACACCGCAACAGCAACTAACGCAACAGCCTACAACTGGACTTCGTCAGGGACAGGTGTACTTACAAACAGTAACACGCTAAACCCAACCTACACTCCAAGTGCCAACGACATTTCGCTTGGATCAGTAAGCTTGACATTAACTGTTTCAGGTGAAGCTAATTGTGCTGACGCCGTTGATCAAATGGTGCTCAGCATTATCGCGTCTCCCGAAGCAGATGCCGGTAATGACGAAACAATTTGTGCTGGCGAAACACTGACCATTTCAACTGCATCAGCCACTAATTATGCTACACTCAGTTGGTCGGCCAGTGGAACAGGAACACTAAGCGGAGCCAATTCATTAACACCCTCCTATAATCCTTCAGCGGCTGATATCATCAGCGGTTCCGTTACACTTAGCCTTCAAGCCTTGCCTGATGCTCCATGCGCTGTGCCAGCAGTTTCAAGCATGAATCTTACGATCAACCCTGCACCAACGGCTTTTGCCGGTGCTAATGCAACAGTTTGTCAGCCAGGAAACTACACGATAACGGATGCAACAGCCACGAATTATTCAACAATTTCGTGGACCAGCAGCGGAACCGGAACATTCACCAATGGCACCAGCCTCACACCTACCTATGCACCTAGTGCCGCCGATTACCTAAGTGGATCAGTTACGTTGACACTTACCGTAAATGGCAGCGGACAATGCGCAGAAACCGCATCCAGCAGCATGATCCTGAGTTTGCAGGCAGCTCCTTTGGCCAATGCCGGTGCTGATGCCAGCATCTGTGAACAAAGCAGCTATACCATTTCCGGTGCAACAGCAACAGGCTATAACAATCTCTATTGGACAAGCTCAGGAAGCGGAGCCATTGCCGGAAGCAACACGCTAAGCCCCACTTATACACCAAGTGCTGCAGACATTACAGCAGGAAGTGTAACATTAACACTCCATCTGGAAGGTGCCCCGCCCTGTAATCTTGGCGACACCGATGAGATGAACCTGAGTATTCAAAGCCAGCCCGATGTTTATGCCGGCAGTGATGCACAACTTTGTGACGGAAGTTCTTATACCATTCCCGATGCCAGCCTCAGCAATGCCACAGTATTCAGTTGGACCACCAATGGTTCCGGTACTTTTTTAAATCCTAACACTTTAAGCCCCACATATGTGCCTTCAGCTGGTGATTTCGCTGCAGGCAATGTAACAATTACCTTACAGGCAAATTCGGAAGCCCCGTGCACCGCAATTGTCTCCGATGCCCTTACACTCTCGCTATACGAAGCGGTTTCTGCTTTTGCCGGTACTGACGCAGCAATCTGTGCTGATGACTCCTATCAACTGCTTGAAGCCACAGCCACCAACTACAGCAGCCTGCTCTGGACCAGCAGTGGAACAGGTACTTTTAGTAATTCCGGCGCTTTGAACCCCAGCTATACGCCAAGCAATGCCGATATCGCCAATGGCAATGTGGTACTCTCGCTTCAGGCAACAGGCATTAATCCGTGCAATAATGTAGTGACCGACCTGCTAACGCTCTCATTCGATCCAGTACCCACTGCTTATGCCGGAACAGATGCTACTGTATGTGCAGCATCCTATACCGTGAATGATGCTACTGCACAAAACTACAGTCAACTTTTATGGACTTCAAACGGTACCGGAACAATTTCCAATGCCAATGCACTTAGCCCGACCTATGTGCCTAGTCCTGCTGATATAGCCAACGGAAATGTGGTGTTGACACTGACTGTGACAGGTGCTGCAAATTGTAACAATACCCTAACCGATACCAAAACCCTCACCTTCGTTGAAGGAGCAACAGTAAATGCCGGAAATAACGAAACTATTTGTTCAGGCGATGCATTGACCATAACTACAGCCAATGCCACAGCCTATGCTTCATTGAAATGGAGCAGTAGCGGCGACGGAATTTTCACTGATGCAACAACATTGATCCCCACTTACACCCCCGGAACAAATGATATTGCCAATGGCAGTGTTGTACTAACGCTTAGTGCAGTAAGCAGCCTGCCCTGTACCAATACTGTAGCTGATCAGATGACTTTATCCATACTGCCCAATCCAACGGTATTTGCAGGCAATGATCAAACCAGCTGTTCTTCAGCAGGTTTTGCTATTACAGGAGCTACGGCACAAAACTTCCAAACATTAAGCTGGTCGGGCTCCGGAACCGGATCATTCAGTAATGTAAATGCATTGAATCCTACTTATTATCCTTCGGCAACAGATATAAACATTGGAAGTGTAACCCTTATGCTCACTGCCACATCCAACCTTGGTTGTGCAAATAGTTCTGATTCTTTTGTTCTTAGTTTTGGACAGCCGGCGACTGCAAATGCAGGACCAAATGCCTCCATATGTGAGACAGTTGATTTTGTAGTAACCTCTGCTACAGCCACCAATGCCTCAACAATACAGTGGACAAGCTCAGGCACCGGAACGTTCTTCCAGCAAAATACGCTTACTCCAACCTATTATCCCAGCGCTCAGGACATTGCTTTGGGAACAGTTAACCTTAACCTTACTGTTCAGGGTGCAGCACCTTGTAATCAACCGGCGACTGATCAATTGACCCTAACTATTGAAAACAGCCCCACAGTTGATGCAGGAAATGATGCAGCAATTTGTTCTACATCAAGCTATACTGTTACTACAGCAAGTGTTGCAAACACCTCTTCAGTGGTTTGGACAAGCACAGGTACTGGTACGCTGACCAATGGAAATACCCTCACCCCTACCTATCAGCCCAGTGCTGCCGACATCACCAATGGCAGTGTTGTTCTTACACTTACAGGTAATCCTGTTGCACCTTGCTTCAATCCCATTCAGGATCAGATGACAATCAGTTTCACAAATCCACCACTCGTATCTGCCGGACCTGATCGTGAAGAATGCGCGGGAGGAAATATTTTTATGGGAGAAGCCACAGCCTCCAGCTACAACAGTATTTTATGGCAAACTAACGGAACCGGATACTTTATCAACCCTGCCCTGGTAAACGCGACTTATGTCCCTTCGGCAGCTGATATTGCCTCAGGACAAGTTACTTTAACACTATCGGCAGAGCCCATGGCCGGCTGTTCGGGTGCAGGCACAGTCTCCGATTTCAGCCTAGTCACCTTTACCAACGGGGTAAGTGTTTATGCAGGTCAAAACGGTGTTGTTTGCGATGGTGGCAGCTATACCATCAACGATGCTACTGCAGGTTCCTATTCCTCACTGATTTGGGAGACTTCAGGCACAGGCATTTTCGATAATTCCACGATCCTTAACCCCACCTATACACCCAGTGGAGCCGATATCATAGCCGGTTCTGTTACTTTAAGCCTATCGGCTACCGGTTCGGGAAGTTGCGCAGGCACTTCAGATACAGATCAGATGGTACTAAACGTATTGCAGTCGGCAAGCGTGCAGGCAGGAGCAAACCTTGAAGTCTGCGGTTCCAATACCATCAGCCTGAGCGGTGTAACCGCTTCGGACTACTTCGCGGTGAGCTGGGTAAGCAGTGGTGATGGCAGTTTTGACAACCCTACTGCCCTCAACCCAAATTACACACCCGGCGCCGCGGATATTACCAACGGCAGTGCCACACTCACAGTAAGCGTGAGTTCAATACCACCATGCACCGGCAACGCCAGCGATAATCTAGTAGTAATCATCAATGAACCACCAACAGCTGATGCCGGGATTGATGCTACAATTTGTGGCAATCAAACCTATGATATTACCACTGCAACAGCAAGCCAGGCCGGTAGTTTTATCTGGACAAGCACAGGTACAGGATTTTTCTCCAATCCCAATGCCTTAAATCCCATTTATACGCCTTCTGTTGCTGATAACTCAGCAGGAAGCGTAATCCTAACGCTGACAGTAAGTGGCATAGATGGCTGCATTACGGAACAGGACAGCGACAATATAACCCTTACGATCCTGCCTGGACCAGAAGCCAGTGCACCGGCCGATCAACAGCTGTGTGATGCCAATCCCTATAATATCAACAGCGCTACCGCCAATTATTACAGTGCATTAAATTGGGTCACTAGCGGAACAGGAAGCTTTGATGATGCTACTATTTTGAACCCTGTTTATACTCCTTCTGCAGCTGATTTTAGCAGTGGAAGCGTAATGTTAACACTCACCGCATCACCGTTGGCACCTTGTTCGGCAGCTACTACTGACAATTTCATGCTTATTTTCAGTAATCCACCTGCTGCTTTTGCTGGAGCTGATGCTACAATTGCCCAAGGCGACAACTATACCATTGCCGACGCCACCGCAAGCAACTATAATTCATTAAGCTGGACCACAAGTGGCGATGGAACATTTAACGACAACAGCCTGCTCAACCCCACTTATACACCAGGACCGAATGACCTAATCAACGGATTGGTAACACTGAGTCTGGAAGCTACCAATGGCACAAACTGTCCCATAGCCTCAGATAACCTTGTTCTGCAACTTCTTCCTGAGCCTACTGCTTATGCAGGTGTAGATGACGAGCTATGCGAAAATCAGTCCTATACTTTAGCCGATGCCACGGCCACAGATTACAACACACTTTTCTGGACCACATCAGGCGATGGATCCTTTACTGACCAAACAATATTGAATCCTGTTTATACTCCGGGCATTAATGATATCAGCACAGGAAGCGTAACACTCACGCTCACAGCAACCTGCACATGGGGATGTCCGGCTGCAGTTGATGAATTGGTGCTTACTGTTCATGCCCTTCCAACAGTATTTGCAGGCACCAATGTTGCAACATGCCAGAATCAGGCTGTGCAAATCACCAATGCTGCAGTAACCGGTGTGGGAACAATGATATGGACGCATAATGGCAATGGCACCCTGAATAATAACAGCATCATTGACCCCATTTACACTCCATCTGTAGCCGATGCCGGAAATACGGTAACACTAACTTTAACTGTTGATGGTATCAACGGCTGTGCCGGTAATCCGACCAGTGATCAGGTGGATATCATTGTAGATCCAGCTCCGCAAGCCAATGCGGGCCCTAACGCTACTGTCTGTGTTTTGTCAGATTACAGTCTGGCAGCAGCTTCGATGACAGATGCAATCAATCCCACATGGACACATAACGGAGCAGGCAGCCTTAGCAATACCAATACATTGAACCCCTTGTACAGCCCTGCAGCTGCTGATGCCGGAAATGCCGTAACCTTCACCTTAACCGTTGAGGGCATGGGTAATTGCACCGGTGATACAGATTCTGATGAGGCTGTAGTCACCTTTAGTGCATCACCTACAGCCTATGCCGGTGCTGACAAAACAAGCTGTTCAACAAATGCTGTAATGATCAACGATGCCAGCTTTACCAATGGCTCTACTTTGCTTTGGACACACAATGGCACAGGTTCGTTCAGCAATTCAAGCATTATAAATCCTACCTACCTTCCCGGCGCCGGAGATCCGGGCAGCCTGATTACGCTGACACTAACTGTAACAGGTAATGCAGCATGCAACACAGAAACCGTTGTTGCTACAGCAGCACTGACGATCGAAGAAAGCCCGGCAGTTTATGCCGGTACCGATAAAACCACTTGTACGGATCAATCCATTGTTTTTGGCGATGCCACAGCAACAAACACTTCAGCTGTAAGCTGGACACACAATGGCTCAGGCAGCCTGAGCAACAACTCGGCATTGAACCCCACCTACACCCCTGCCCCTGCCGATGCTGGCAATACCATCACTTTCACACTATCAGGAGATGGAACTGGCACCTGCAGTGCAGTAACGGAGCAGTCGATTATGCAACTAGATGTGATTGCCCTTCCGGCAGTCTTTGCCGGGAACGACATCACCTCATGCGATGTTAGTCCCTATATGCTGGCTGATGCAACTGCCGCTGATTATACTTTAGTCAGCTGGACAAGTAGTGGAAGCGGAACCTTTGACGACCCCAATCTGTTGAACGCTACTTATACACCATCAGCAGCAGACGTATTGAATGGCTCTGTGCTTCTGACCCTTACAGCGAGCCCGATAGCACCATGCTCTGGCAATGCCACTGATGCCCTTGTGCTCAGTTTTGAAGGCGATATGACTGTAGATGCAGGTTCGGACGCTACCCTTTGCGAAGGCAGCATCCACAGCCTGAATGCAAGTGCCAGCAATTTCACCAGCTTACTTTGGAGCAGCAGTGGCGACGGTGTATTCTCTGACAACACCATCCTCAATCCCGATTATACGCCCGGAACTAATGATATCCTTAATGGAAATGCCGTACTTACACTTACTGCTTCCAATACGGTTTGCAGCGATGTAAGCGACCAACTAACCCTTACTATTCAGGGCAATCCGGCAGTGAATGCCGGAACAGATGATGTGGTTTGCGAAAATGGCACTTACACCCTGGCCAATGCCACCTCGCTCAATACCGCCGGTTTGCTCTGGCAAGGAGGTGATGGATTCTTCGACAACCCTAACCTACTTAATGCAACTTATGTTCCCGGTCCAAATGATTTACAGGCAGGAACAGTGCAGCTCACCCTTATTGGTTTTGCTCAGGCACCCTGCTCGGGACAAACAACGGATGTGATGAGTCTTTCGATTGAATCGCTGCCACAGGCCGATGCCGGGTCAGATGTTACTTTATGCGATGGTGCAAGTTATATCGTAACGGATGCCTCAGCATCCAGTTACAGCAGCCTTAACTGGACCAGTTCAGGAACAGGCAGTATAGTAAACAGTAACAGCCTAAGTCCCACTTATATACCAAGCGCCTTGGATATAAGCCTGGGAACTGTTTTCCTCACCCTTGAGGCCAATCCGGTGAGTCCATGCGCCAATCCGGCCAGCAGCCAGATGACAATCACTTATGTGGAAGGCCCGCAAGTGGATGCCGGCACCAATACAACAATATGCGAAACAGAAAACTACACCAATACCGATGCCACAGCAAGCAACTACAGCAGCCTGCTCTGGGTAAGCTCAGGAAGTGGTACGTTTACTGCTGATAATGTATTGAACACAACCTATATCCCATCTGCCAACGACATCAATGCCGGAGTTGTCACCTTAACACTCACAGCCTTTTCCAGCGGACAATGTCCGGATGTTTCGGATCAGCTCACCTTGAGTTTCGATCAGGCGCCCATCGCCGATGCCGGCACCACCTCGCAGATGTGTATCGGGCTTAATCCGATCGAAGATGCCTTTGCTGATCATTACAGCAGTCTGCAATGGACCACAACAGGAAGTGGCACGTTAACTAACGCCAATACCCTTACGCCACTGTATCAGGCTACGGCTGCTGATGTAGCCAATAGTCCGATCAGTTTTACGCTCACTGCCAATCCTTCGGCAGCTTGCGGAGCTTTACCCGCCAGCGTGAGCACTATCTTTGTTGATGTTTCGGATAATATCACAGTTGATGCCGGTTCCAATGCCACCATCTGCCAAACAGATAACTACACCATTGTTGATGCCGCTGTAAGCAATTCAACCGATTTGCTTTGGAGCTCATCAGGTGATGGTATCTTTAGTGATCCCACAATCATCGATCCTACTTATATCCCGGGAACAGCAGATATCAACCTGGGTTTTGCAACTTTAACCCTCACCGCCTCCAATGCCTCCTGCGACAATGTGCAGGATAATATGACCCTCACCATCAACCGGTTCCCGGTTGTTGATGCCGGAGCCGATGCTGCGGTGTGTGTGTTGGGCAATTATACGGTACAGGATGCCAGTGTGCAGTTTAACTACAGCACCCTGGTCTGGACCCATAACGGCGCTGGTACGCTGAGTAATATCAACTCGCTCACCCCTACTTACACCCCTGATGCTTCTGAGATAGGAACACAAATCACGCTACAACTCACCGCATCAGCTGCTGCACCTTGTACCGGCGACTTCGTTGATGCACTGGTTTTGAGCATAACAGATACTCCTATTGCTGATGCAGGCCCCGATGCCCTGATTTGTGAAACAGAAAGCTATACACCGGCAGCTGCATCCATTCAGAATGCAACAGCTGCAAGCTGGACAACATCCGGAAGCGGAACCTTTATCAACCCCGGCGATGTGTTAACTACCTATATCCCAAGTGCAGCAGACATCGCTGCAGGTGCTGTTACGCTAACTTTGGAAGCGCTTAATCCACCCTGCGCCAGTGATGCCGATCAGATGATTCTCAGCTTTGGCACGCTTCCTTTGGCAGATGCCGGCCCCGATGCAACCGTGGATATCAACACCAGCTTCACCATCGTGGGATCTGCTGCTTCCAATTACCAGTCGATTAGCTGGTCAACCAGCGGTACCGGTACTTTTGATGATGCCAGCATCCTAAATCCAACCTATACGCCAAGCAATCAAGACTTCGCTATGGGCAGTGTGCAGCTTACGCTAACAGCTACCGGCAATATGCCTTGCGATACGGAGACTGTATCGGATTATATGATCCTTACGGTAACGGATCATCCTCCTGTTGACTTTACCTGGGATATCAGCTGTGCTAATATGCCAATTCAGTTTACGGTAGATCAAACAATAACTGATATCACTGATGTGGTAAGCTTTAACTGGAACTTTGGTGATGGCACTACCTCCAACCTGATGGATCCCCAGCACCAATTCGCTGCTCCGGGCAATTACAATGTTTCACTGATGATTGTGAATACAGGCGGTTATTCCAATACCGTAACCAAAGTGGTGACCATCGATCCGTTGCCAGTAGCCTTATTCAGCTATGAAAACCCCGTTTGTGGCAGTCAGGAAGTTCAGTTCTTCAACAACTCATCTACAACAGCCGGATTTATTACGAGCTGGGAATGGGATTTCGGCGATGGTAACAGCATTATCATTGATTTCCCTGATAATCCAAATGCTACCCATGTTTATGCTTCCAGTGGAATTTATGACGTAAGTCTCCTTATTACCACTGATAACGGCTGCACCTCGGCTGTGATCAACACCATTGAAGTGGAACCGGCGCCAGTAGCCGCCTTCGACTATACAGCAAGCTGTGCCAACAATGATGTACAGTTCAGTGACCTTTCGCAAACCAATGGTGCCGGAACGATTGTGCAATGGCAGTGGGATTTCGGCGATCCGCTTACGGGCGTAGATAACTTCTCCGGACTGCAAAATCCAACGCATCAGTTTAGTTCGGCTGGTAATTTCGATGTGCAATTGATCATTACCGCCTCCAACGGATGCAGCGACACCGTAGTAAATAGCATTAGCGTTGATCCTGAGCCAGTGGTAGCAATTACTGTTCCATCAGGCACAGTTTGTCTGGGCACTCCGCTTGTATTCAGTGCCACAGGCGGCAATATCGTCAGCTGGTTCTGGAACTTCGGTGATGGCAATACTTCATCACAGGCCAACCCCACCCACCTTTATCAGTTTGCCGGCAACTACACCGTTACCCTGGATATTTTGGATGCCAATGGTTGCACGGCTACGGCAACTGAAAACATCAGCGTGAATGAGCTTCCAACAGCCAACTTCAACAATACGGCTCCAGGCTGCCCGGATGAGTCTATTTATTTTACAGATCTATCCATTTCGCCCAATGGCGGAATCTCAAACTGGCTGTGGGACTTTGGTGATGGCAATACTGTTAGCATTGACGCGCCCAACGATCCCGATGTATCACACATCTATACCAATGCCGGCACTTACAATGTGACGCTAACCGTAACGGATGTAACAGGCTGCGAAGACAGCTTTACCCGACAGGTGGTGACAGAAAACGGCCCGCTTGCCAACTTTACGTTTGAGCAAACATGTTTCGGCGAGCCCGTTTTGTTTACCGATCTTTCATCACCCAACGGAGGTTCTGACCTCTTTAGCTGGGCTTGGGATTTTGGTGATCCACTTTCTGGTGTCAATAACAGCTCGACACTGCAAAATCCATCGCACCTGTTTACTGCCCCCGGCCTTTACACGGTGAGCCTTACGGTAACCAATACGCAAGGTTGTTCCAATACTTTTGAAGCCGATGTTACCGTAACCGAAACTGTTGATATTGATTTTGCTACTGATGCACCTGCATTCTGCCCCAATGAACCCATCGACTTCACCCCCACCGGAACAGATATTGTTTCCTACTTCTGGGAATTTGGTGATGGCGGCACTTCTATTCAGCAGACTCCGCAATACATCTATACTAACCCCGGAACTTATACCGTTTCGCTTACTGTTACAGCAATTGACGGCTGTGAGGGCTATGTGGAGCATGATGTGGTGATCAACGAAGAGCCATTGGCGGCTTTCTCCACCGACAGCCCAAGCTGCAGCGGAGCACCGACGCAATTCTTCAATGCCTCCAGCTCCCCTACCGGTCATATCACGGAATGGATCTGGAGCTTTGGCGATGGCAGCGCAGATGTAGTTGTTGCCTTCCCCGATAATCCTGACGTAAATCACCTTTACGCCAGTGATGGCACCTATAACGCCAGCCTTACGGTAACAAACAGCAATGGTTGCTCAAATACCATCAGCCATGAAGTAATTGTTGCACCTGGACCAATTGGTGCATTTGACTATGCCGGCACTTGTGCTGAAAGCCCGGTAGTCTTTACTGACTTATCACAGGAAAATGGTGGAGGCGAAATTGTTAGCTGGCAGTGGGACTTCGGTGATTTGGCTTCAGGCACAAGCAATACCTCTTTATTGCAAAATCCTGAGCATAGTTTCAGTGCTCCGGGAGCTTATGATGTTACATTGATCATTACCAATATCAATGGGTGTAGTGATACTGTGATGAATTCCATTACGGTTGATGAGGCGCTATTGGTAGAAATTACTGCCGACAGCGATACGCTTTGTTTGGGCAGTCCGGTCACTTTCACCGGTACCGCAGCAGGAGCTGTAATCTGGAATTGGAACTTTGGTGATGGCAACAGCTCGACCCAACAAAATCCGGAACACACCTACACCCAAACCGGCAACTTTATGGTAACGCTGACAGCTGAAACACCTGATGGCTGCAGCAATACCGATACCCTGGATGTTGTTGTGATGCCAAATCCTGTTTCGCTTTTCACCAGCACCAGCCCAATTTGTTCTACGGATAGTGTGTATTTCACCAATCAGTCGACCACGCCAAATGGCTTTATACAGACCTGGATTTGGGATATGGATGACGGCACTTTAATCACTATCGATGCACCCGATGACCCGAATATCGCCTATCAGTTTGCTAACCCGGGCACTTTTGAAGTCAGCCTGACGGTGATTGACAATTCCGGTTGCGAAAACACCAGCAGTCGTTTGGTGCAGGTAGAAGCCAGTCCCATTGCCGATTTCAGCTATAACGAAAGCTGTTTGGGCAGTCCGGTACTCTTTACCGACCTTACTTCCACCAATGGTGGATCGGATCTCTTTGGCTGGGAATGGTATTTTGGTGACCCCAATTCAGGCATCAACAACACCTCCACACTGCAAAATCCTTCGCATCTGTTTACGGTTGCCGACACCTTTGATGTTACACTGATTGTGACCAACACCATTGGCTGCACCGACACCATTGTAAAAGAGCTTATCGTGAGCGAACTGCCCACGGTTGACTTCACCATAGACAATGATTCAATCTGTTTGAACACTGCGGCACAATTTACCGGTATTGGCGAAAATATCAATACCTGGTTCTGGGAATTCGGTGATGGCGGAACGTCCATCCAGCAAAGTCCTTCGTATATGTATGCCGAGCCCGGCCAGTATGATGTTACCCTTACCGTTACGGCTATTGATCAGTGCCAGAACAGCATCAGTTATCCGATCTTTGTAAACGATGCTCCTATTGCTGATTTCAGTTTGAACAACGGTTGCCTGGGCGACACCACTTACTTTGTGGACGAAACGGTAAGTTTGAATGGCTTTATCGAAGAATGGGCCTGGGACTTTGGCGATGGGAACACCTCAGATTTGCAAAACCCGGCACATTTTTATGCCATGGCAGATGACTATTTGGTTACGCTAACAGTAACAGACAATTTCGGCTGTTTTGAGACCATCAGCCGTTGGGTTTCCATTTATGAAAAACCAATAGCAGCCTTTAGTTCCAATCAGGTGTGTGATCCTTCAGGCAAGGTGTTCTTCTTCAACGAATCTGAAAGCAGCAGCAATGGCAGTCCGATAATTGAATATGAATGGAATTTCCATGACGGCTATTTCTCCAACGAGATTAATCCGAACCATATCTTCCCGGAAACTGACACCTGCTATGTGGTAAGTCTTACGGTTACCGATGCCTTTGGCTGTGATTCGACTGTAACTGATACAATCTGTATTTGGGAACCGCTAAGCGTTGATTTTACAGCAACGGAAGTCTGTCAGGGCGAGCCCACCTTTTTTGAAGCCAGCTACCTGCCTGTGGATGATTCCATTGTGAGCTATGCCTGGAATTTCAGCGATGGCTCTGATATTTTCCTCACCTACAGAGATACGACGAGTCATACCTTTGCGGTGGCAGGAAATTATTTTGTAGAGCTTACCGCTACCAATATTAATGGCTGTCAGCATACAATTTACCATGAAGTTACTGTAAATGGCCTGCCCCTACCCGACTTTGAATACCTGCCCGGCCTGTGCGAGACACCGGCACAATATACCGATCTTTCAGACGGCAACGGTGCATTGGTACAAAGCTGGTTCTGGGACTTTGGCGATCCTGATTCGGGACCTGATAACACTTCAACGCTTCAGAATCCTTCGCATTTATACAGTGATCAGGGTGGCAGCTATCAGGTAAAACTCATCGTGACCAACTTCAACGGCTGCACCGATTCCATTGCCAAAGAGGTGAATCAGGATCCCTGCATTCAGGCTTCCTTTATCTCACCGAATGTGACATTGTGTGCTGATTCGACCATCTGTTTCACCGAAAATTCCTATATCGCAGCCGACAATGGTAACATCGTTAGCTGGACATGGAACTTTGGCGACAATACGCCGGATTATGTTTACACAAGTGAGGAAAATCCGGTTTGTCACACCTTCGCTGCTGTTGAAGGCGGCGAATTTATCGTGAGCCTGACCATAGAAGCTACCGTTAACGGAAGTCCGTTTACTGACACCTTCACGGATACGATAACCATTTATCCCAAGCCTACAGCGCGATTTATTCCGCAGCCGGTCTGTCAGAATACCGCTGCGCTGTTCCAGGACAACTCCATCAGCAATGGCCTGCCGATAACCTCCTGGCTTTGGGATTTTGGTGACCTGAGCACGCTGAATGACACCTCATCGCAACAAAACCCGTCCTACCGCTATCCGGATTATGGATTGTTTGATGTGCAATTGGTTGTTGCCAACCAATATGATTGTACGGATACTTTGGTCAGCGAAATAGAAATCTATCAGCCACCCACAGCCGACTTTATCGCCGTGGACAGCTGTGCCACCTATATCACTTATTTCAACGACCTGAGTGCAGAAGGAGGCGCTCCAATAGCTAGTTATTTCTGGCATTTTGGCGATCCTGTCAGCTCTGATACTGATGGAAATCCATGGACAGACTCTACCTCAACAGATCGTTGGGCCGAGCATATCTACAATCAGGCCGGCACCTATTTTACCACCTTGGTTATTGAAGACGACAACAGCTGTCGCGATACGGTACGCCACAGCCTGCCTGTGCACCCCATACCCACTGCCAGTTTTATTTACGAAGACCGCTATGAAGGTAAGCAAGGCCAGGTGGCTTTTGAAAACACCAGTGATGCAACAGCTTCAAGCTTCTTCTGGGATTTCATGACAGGCGACTTCTCCGATGAGGAAAATCCTGTATATCAGTTTGAAGAAGACGGACTCTACGACGTGATGCTGGTTGCTTACAACAGCCATTTGTGCCCTGATACGGCCATCAATCAATACGAGATCATTTTCACAGGACTGTATTTCCCCAATACTTTTGTTCCAAACAGTGACGATCCGGAAGTGAATAACTTTAAAGGGCTGGGTGAAAACCTGGAAACGTACCTCCTTGAAGTGTATACCTCATGGGGTCAGCTGGTGTGGACAAGTACGGCGCTGGAAGACGGCAAACCGCTTGAAGCCTGGGATGGCACCTACAACAATCAGGATCTGCCCACCGGCTCCTACATCTGGAAAGCCTCAGCCACCTTTAAGGACGGCACAATATGGGAAGGGTCGGACAATGGAGATGGCAATCTTAAGCCCTATGGTATCATTAACTTAATCCGTTAACAGAAAGGAGGATATGATGAAAAAGACAGCTAAAATTTTGATTAACGGAAAAGCAAATCAATTCCTTATGAAACCCACAGCCTTAATCCTGATCCTTGGTTTATTCCTGGCTTTCAGTTTTACCAAAACTGCTTCGGCGCAGGATCCGCATTTTTCGCAGTACTTTAACAATCCCACTTACTACAATCCGGCCTATACAGGATTATCGCTGGGTCTTAAGGTGAGAATGCATGCCCGCAAGATGTGGATGGATTTGCCGGGCGAAAACTACCTCACCAATTTTAGCATGGACATTGCCGATAGAAATATTCCCGGTGCCGGTGGTATTGGTGTGCTGTTTAATCAAACCAGTGAAGGTTTAGGAACTATAAAAACCACTACCACAGGTTTTTTGCCGGCAGTACGTATTCCTTTATCGCAAAGTGCGGTGATACAGGTTGGTGCTATGGCAGCTTTTGTTACCAAAGAAGTGAACTGGGACGGAAATTTAATTTTTGCTGATCAGTTAGATCCCCGTTGGGGATATATTGGCCCCTCAAGCTTTGCAACGCCGGCAGCCAACAAAGTGGTTTACCCTGATTTTTCATTTGGGACAGTATTCCAGTTCGAAGGCAATAACGTAGTGGGAACGCTTGGTGCTGCCGCGCACCACCTGATGGAGCCCAATCAAACTTTCTTTAACCTGGATGCGCCATTGCCCCGTAAATATGTTGGTCATTTCGATTTGATTATTGATGTATCAGAATATGAAGGCTACTACAACAGGCGAAAAGGCTTTAAACTGAATCCAGGGGTGCTCTATCAGCAACAAGCAGGCTTGAGCAATTTCAATATTGGATTAAACCTGTATATGTCGCATATCTACCTGGGGCTTTGGTTTCGCAATGATGTGCTAGAATACACGGAACAGTCCAGTATGATTTTTCTTGCAGGCATTAATGTGGGTTTTGGCGAAGGCTCACGCATGAAGCTGGTTTACTCGCATGATATGGCGATAAGTACCAACAATAATTTTGCAGGCCCATCGCATGAGATCAGCCTGATACTTGAATTTGACAACCTGAAGTTCTTTAAGCAAACGGATATTATCAAGAATGTGAACACACGCAACTTCTCCCCCATTGAGTGTTCTCCGTTCTGACCTTGCTTTGGGAACAGAAAAGGCCTGCCGATTTGGCGGGCCTTTTTGTTTTTAAAACCGTTAAGGGATTTATTGAAAAGAGAAGAATGAAGAATGAAGAATGAAGAATGAAGAATGAACAGAGAACAATGAAGAATGAACAATTAAAAATTGTCGCAGGTCTGACGGTCAAAGTCAGTTGCTGGTTATGATGATTCAAAGATTCCGAATTCAAAGATTCAAGCATTCAAGCGTTTACTGGTTTTGAAGTTTGAACGAAGGTGATCGAGCGTAGTTGAGAGCACCGTATGCTGGATGGAGAATTGCTGTGATGGACTGGATCAAAAAACATTATTTTTCATCAATTGATGTGGGTGCATGTTGGTTTTTTTCTAAATTTACACTTTCGTTAGCCAAGCCGACCGCATTTGCCAATTAATCAATAAGTTAAGGAGTATTGGGTGCAGAAAGCCATGTGACTGACAAGGCGAGAGCTTGCCCGTTGGTGATTCTTTTTTAGTATTGGGTTAAGTTAGAAAAGGGCCTTCTCCTCGAAATTTTCACACGCGTTCCATTCGGCAGACTTTCTTTAGCCAGAACTCCTCCACGACAAGCCTTGCCTGCCTTCAGCAGATAAACCTGGCAGCAGATAGGCTCAGGCATCGCAGGGCATCTCAGGACGAGGTTTTATTACGGGCTGTAAGCGTTACATTTTGAGGGTGGTTTTTATTGGGTGCTGACTTAGAGCTGTTTGCTGATGTGGGAACCCTAAAAGTTAGTGTGAGAACGGAAAAAGCTTGCGTGGAAACAGTGAAAGTTGCTGTGGAAACAGTAAAAGTTTGTACGAGAACGGAAAAAGTTAGTGTGGAAACGGAAAAAGCTTGTACGGGAACAGTAAAAGTTAGTGCGGAAACGGAAAAAGTTTGTTCGGGAACAGTAAAAGTTAGTGTGGAAACAGTAAAAGTTTGTACGGGAACAGTAAAAGTTAGTGTGGAAACAGTAAAAGTTTGTATGGGAACAGTAAAAGTTGCCGTGGAAACGGAAAAAGTTTGTTCGGGAACGGAAAAAGCAGGGCCAACAGTTGTCTGCGGCTTCAACACTATTCGATCGGTTTGTGCAAAGGATTTGAACCGCTTCGACAGGAGTTTTCAAATTACATGGTAAACAGCTGAAAAACCGCAGTTGTTGCGGAATTGATTACTAATCTGCTTACTCAAAATTATTTTTTATTACTTTAGCAAGGTAAAAACGACCTGAAAATTGAATCAGAAGCCAACAATAAAGCTACAAAAGGGAGAGCAGGATGGCCTATCCGTCATTCAGTTGCTTTTTCCGTATGACTTTCAGCTTAAGGAAGCCGTAAAACGACAAGCCGGTGCGCAGTGGAGCGTGGCGATGCGCTGCTGGTATATCCCGGAAAAGGAATTTGTGCTGGCACCTGTTTTTGCGGCACTGAAATCGGTGGCTTATCTTGATTATTCTGCTTTAAAAGAGGATGCCGAAACAAACGCAACTCAAATCGGTGCAGAAACAATCTATCACAAAAATGCTCCTGAAGCAGAAAAGCACACAGGCAAACCCATTGAAATTATCTGCGACGAAAAGGAGAAAACCTTCTATCTGTCGTTGCCCTTTGCATTAAAAGAACAATTCAAAAAACTGGAAGGAGCCTGGTGGCATGGCAAAAAGAAGCGATGGTCGGCACTGGATACTGAAGAAAATCGGGATCAACTCAATGAGATTTTATTGCAAGAAGGCCTTAAAGCCGAATACAGCGTTGATTTTTTGGAAAAAGCTAAGTACACAAAAGCACCAAAATCCGGTAGAAATAAAGATAAATATTTAGCAGCATTGACCGAAGTGCATCAAGCCGCCATCGAATCATTTAAAAAGTGGATGATCCAAAAGCGATATGCTGACAATACAGTTAAAATTTACATTGCCTGCCTCACTGTTTTCTTTCGTTTTTATTCTGATAAGCAAATAGCTGAGATAGGCATCAAAGACATCGAAAAGTTCAATTTCGATTTTATCATCAAGAACAAGTATTCGCCCAAAACCCAGAACCAGTACATTAGCGCCATCAAAACATTTTACATCAAAATGAAGGGCATCAATTATGAGCTTGCCAATATTGAACGACCGATTGAAGGGCAGAAACTACCAAAAGTTTTATCCATAGAAACAGTACAGAAGATGCTGTCAGGAATAGCCAATATTAAACATAAAACCGCACTCACTACAATTTATGCATTAGGGCTCCGTCGCAGCGAATTGCTTAATTTGAAATTACACCACATCAATTTTGACAGGGATGTTGTTGCAATCCTTAATTCAAAAGGGAAGAAAGACAGGGATTTGCCATTGCCGGGTAGTCTAAAGCAATTGATTGTGTCGTATCTTACGAAGGTTAATCCCAAAATTTGGCTCATCGAAGGACAAAAACCGGCAACACCCTATTCGGCCACTAGCCTGGAAAATATTTTTAAGAAAAATTTGGACAGCGTACTTAAAGATAATACATTTACACTTCACTGTTTACGACACAGTTATGCAACACATTTACTGGATATGGGAGTAGATTTGCGGATCATACAAGAGTTGCTAGGGCACAAGAGTTCCAGGACTACTGAGATTTACACCCATGTGAGCATGAAAAACCTAAAAAACGTAAAGAATCCGTTGGATCAGTTTGGAGGAATTGCATGAATATATTTGGAATAAAAACAACAAAAGGTGTACATATCCGCGGTATGATGTTGGATATAATTACAAAAAGTGAACATATAAGAAGTTACCGCCAAGTGTAAAAGACCGAAACGAACAGACAATTTGCTACTAAAAGAAAGAATTAAAAAATGAAAATGCCAACGCACAAAACAACACATTTGCAAGCCCCAGCACACAAGCCGATACTTCAGCTTGCAAAAGAGTTGTTTTCTTGCCGACGCACCCAAACCCACCCACCACCCTTGAAAACTCGTTGACAAGTATTGAAATAAAAGGAATGATAAACGAAGACAAATTGGTATTTTAGCGACTTAAATTTTTGAGAAATTAAATGACGACAAAAACAGAAACAAGACAGTTTCAATATGAAATACAAACCTATCAAGAGGACTGTGTAAATAACATTATCAGTCTTTTTGAAAGCCTTCGCCAAAAACAAAATTTTGGTGAGGTTCTGACGGAACACCATAAAAAGAATAAATACAATTTTCCAGTTCAAGACACTAAAAACATTGACATAATGATGGAAACGGGAACGGGAAAAACGTTCACGTTTATAAAAACCATTTTTGAACTGAATAAAAATTTTGGGTACAAAAAATTTATCGTTCTTATTCCAACAGTTCCAATCCGGGAGGGAACAAAAACAAACTTAGAGGACACAAGAGATTACTTTAAGAGCCTTTATGCCAACGAGAAAGAAAAAGAAATTGAAACTTTTGTTTACGAAGGCGGAAATATTTCTGCCGTTAGACAATTTATAGGCACCTCGCATTTATCGGTTTTGGTAATGACACCAAGCTCATTCAGCCACAAAGACAATATTCTTAACCGCCCATTAGAAAAAGACATTAACACGCCTGAATTATTTGTAACCAATCAGGAACCGCCAAAATCTTATTTGGAATGTTTGAAACGCATAAATCCAATTGTGATAATGGACGAACCTCACCGTTTTGAAGGAAACGCCTTTAAAACATATTTTGATGGATTTGAAAATTACTTTTTGCGATTTGGGGCGACATTCCCCAAAAAGAAAAACAGCTTAGCTCTTTCTAACGTAGCTTATATTTTAGACAGTATTTCTTCTTTCCGACAAAACTTGGTAAAGAAAATTGTGGTTTACACACAAGACGTCATTGAAAATACAGATACACTTATTGGAATAGAAAAAGTAGGCTCAAAAAATATCGCCCACGTAAGTACTTTAACCAACGGAATTATAGCAAGACGACAATTAAGTGTTGGTGGCGTATTTAACGGCAAAAGCATTAAAAAAATTCTAAAAGACACTGTAGTTTTAGCGGACGACACTATTGAGAAAGTTGATTATTCTTTATCGGACGAATCATTACGGGCAATGATTAAAGAAACTATCAAAATACATTTTGAAAAGGAAAAAGCATTGTTTGAGCAAGATGTGAAATCACTCACGTTGTTTTTTATGGAAAGTGATACAAGTTTATTTCGTGGTGATAATCCAAAAGTCAAAACCATTTTTGAAGAAGAATACAAAAAGCAATACTCCGAGCTAATTAGCAAACTTGACCAAACAAGCGATTATTACAAATTCTTGCAAAACGATTATGACAATGATAATACTTTGCAGGTTCACAAAGGTTATTTTTCAGGCGATAAAGGAAACGCAGACGAAAAAGTAAAAGCAGGAGTTGACGAAATTCTGAAAGACAAAAAGAAATTACTTTCATTTGAAAGTCCTACTCGTTTCATTTTTTCAATATGGGCATTACAGGAAGGTTGGGACAACCCGAATGTTTTCACAATCTGTAAACTTTCCAATCAAGGAAGCGAAATATCAAAATTGCAACAAATTGGTAGAGGTTTACGCATTTGTGTAAATCAAAACTTACAGCGTAACACGCTTAAAAATCTAAATGACGACCAAGAAGCATTTTGGAAAATCAACAACCTTGATGTAGTTGTATCAAGCAAAGAACACGGCTTTGTTGAGGCAATTCAAAACGAAATTTTAAGTAATTCATTCCTCATTTCTGAAACATTCACCGAACAAGAACTCATTAAAACACTCAAAGAGAAATCGGGCTTTGATGATGATACGGTAGTTACTTTGGTTGATGATATTTTGAAAGATAAGAAAATGATTGTTCGCAAGGCAATTGTTGACGGACAAAAGATTTACGAAAAATCGCCTGAATTTTCAGCTATTCTAAAAGAACAAAATTTGCCCGAAGAACAAGTGAAAGCCATTGAAAGCCTGTTTGCTACCGACACAAACACTTATGTTCAGAAAGCTGATAAGAAAAAAGAGAAAAAGAAAGTTTTCATTAAGGCAACGCACTTGCAAGAGTTTCAAAATCTTTGGAACGCTATCAATAAAAATGCTTTCTATGTTTTAGAAACTTTGACCGCAGAGCAGGAAAGTCAACTGATACAAAACATAAAAACACAAATTGAAGCCGTAAACATTGAAGAGATTCTATTGCAAACCATTCGTGCAGAACTAAACGTGAACAAAATTGGCGAACAAGGAGGAATTACAGAAAGGCTAACCGACACTGTTTCATACAAAAGCAAAGTTGACTATTTAGAATTGGTTCGCACTTTATCAAACAATACCAAAACCCCTATTTCATTTGTTGTAAAGATTTTCAATGCTTTGAGTGATGATTTCAAAACCAAAATGCTCTGCAATAATCCTGAACAAGCACAAAGAGAAATTTCCGAAATAATCAACAAGAACTTAATTGCAATGCTCAAAGCTAACATTAAGTATGACGGAATTAACGGAACAAGTTTGCCCAACGTATTCAAGACCGAAAAAGGGAAAACCTATTTAGATACAGGAAGCGTTGGCAAATTTCAAAAAGACATTACAGGCGATTTCAGTTTAAAAACCAAATGGGTATTTGAAGAAGTGATTGAATATGACAGTGATTTTGAATTGGAAATTGTGGAGCAAGACCCCGACATTGACAGCATTGAAATTTTTGGCAAACTACCACGCCTGAAAATCAAAACACCATTGGGAGATTACAACCCCGATTTTTGCTATGCTATCAAAAGCACCGAAGGCAACAAAATATTCCTTGTAGTAGAAGCCAAAGGCTATAAATCGTCAACAGCAATTCCAGTAGATGAAAAAGGAAAGATTGATTTTGCCAAAAAATATTTTGAGGCATTAGGCGAACACTACAAAGACCAAAACATTAAAATTTCATTTAAAGAACGTATCAATAAAACGCAATTAGCGGCACTGATTAACAACGCATAAGACAATGGCAGAACAAGATTTTATAAAAGCAGGATTTACGGTTGTTGGCACAGAAAACAACGAAAACAAATTGCTGCGTTTTCTGAAAGAGAACTACCCCAATGTAATCCGAGACACCGAGATAAATTTAGAAGAATTAAAAACCGTTTTAGGTTTGCCTATTGACGAAAAGGTAAACGGTTACGGATTAAACTTTGTAGGCAGAAACTTTGCCAGAGCTAAATATGCTCAAAAGACAGAAAAGGAATTACGCCTGAATAACACGTTGAGCAAGAATATTGATACAACAGAAAACTTAGTGTTGAAAGGCGACAACCTCGACAGCCTGAAAATCCTGAAAAATCATTACAGCGGAAAAATAAAATGTATCTACATTGACCCACCATACAATACTACAAGCGATGAGTTTGTATATCCCGACAAATTCGACAAAGAAGAAGCGGAAGTTTTAGGCTTGGCAAATTTGAGTGAGAGCGATTTTGCAAGAATGGACTTTAGTTTTAAATCCAAAAAAAGTCACAACGGTTGGTTGGCTTTTATCTATCCTCGTCTTTTATTGGCAAGAGACTTATTAAGTAAAGACGGAGTAATTTTTATTAGCATTGATGATAATGAGCAAGCGAACTTGAAACTACTTTGTGATGATGTTTTTGGTGAGGAGAATTTTGTAAATCAAATAGCTGTTAAATCAAGCGAAACTTCTGGTGTGAAAATGTCTCATACGAAAGATAAACTACCCAAAATTAAAGAATATCTATTGGTTTACAGTAAAAACGATGTATTCTTCAATGCTATCAAAGTAAGTAAAACTGATGATGCAGAAAAATTTAGTAATTACGCAAAATACTACTCGAAGATAATTACAAATAAAGAGGAGAATCCTGAAAATTGGAATATTATTACAGTCAATGAATACATGAAAGACAATGGCCTGAATACTAATAGTGATGAGGATATTCTGAAATTTAAGTTAGAAAACTCTGATAGAATTATTTATCGAACAAATAATTCTGCATTATCTGATTTGACTTTTGAAACTAAAACTGCAAAAGTTATTTCTGCAACAGGGCTTGAATATATTTGGTGGGAAGGCAAACAAATGTTATTCCTTTCTGATTATACAGAAGAAAGTTTGTGTGACTTATGGACTGATATATCCACAATAAATCTGAACAAAGAAATGGCTGGGATGCCTGCATTTTTTAAAAATGGACAGAAACCGCTTGAATTAGTAAAAAGATGTGTGAGTTTAATTTGTAATCCAAACGATACTATCCTCGACTTCTTTGCAGGTTCAGGCACAACAGGCCACGCAGTAATGCAACTGAATGCAGAAGATGGCGGAAACCGAAAATTCATTTTGTGCCAAATAGACGAGCCAATCAAAGAAGATAAACCTGCTTACAAGTTTTGTATTGAAAATAATTTGCCACCAGTTATTTCAAGTATAACAATAGAACGAATTAAAAGAGCAGGAGAAAAAATTGCTAAAGAAATTGAAGCGGAAAACAGCAAAACAGGAATGTTTGAGGAACACAAAAAGCAAGTTCCTGATATTGGTTTCAAAGTGTTTGACAGCGTTGAAGCACCAAAATTGAAAGTTGACGACAAAGGACAAATTTCATTTACTGAAAATGAAACAGACGCTTTAAGTCGCATTTACAATATGATTTTCACCGTTGGTTTAGACGAACCAACACAAGTTCCCGAAGAAGTGGTAAAAGATTCCATTTACAAAATCGGCAACCATTATTACATAACCAATAGCGAAAAAATTACCAGTGATGATTATACAAACGCTATTAAAAACGGCAAAGTATTTATTGACGGATGGACAGCAAGTTTGAACGGAACATTACAGAATTACAAAGAAGAAGTGAAAATTGTGTTTTAATAAAAGAATTGACTGTATGATAACTAAACTAAACAATTTCACTCACAAATCTTTTGTAGAATACACAAGTCCAAGTGACTTACTGTTTCGTGAGAAAAATATTTTCTTTGGTTATAATGGAAAAGGGAAGAGTTCTTTAGCTATTGGCATAAAAGAAGAATTTTTAAAAGACACAACAAAGAAAACAGAAAATTATAGATTATTCGATAGGGATTATATTTCAAATTCATTATTACTTGAAAATAGCGAAGGAAAAATTAAAGGTGTTGAGGCTAGTTTTGGTAAAGGGAGTGTTGATATTGAAAATAAAATTAAGGATTTAGAAAAACAAATAGTTAGCAAAGAGGAAATTGAAAATATTGATTCAAATATTGATAAATTACGGAAAGTAGTAAGAAAGGAAATTGATTCAATTCACGATAGACGAAAAGGGGAAGCCAATATCCAAAGGAAGCCGAAAGAAGAATCTGTTGAAAGGGTTATAGATCTATACAAAAAAGACTATGCTGATGCAAAAAAGATTGAGACAGATGACGAACAATTAATCAAGATAAATGGTGACAATTCTATCGAAAAACAAATTTCACAATATGAAAATTTAAAACCACTCACTTTTTCAAAAATTCCAACAAGTTTTATTGAAGAAATAAAAAGAATCTTCAATGAAACATTTGGTAATGACATTTTAATACCTGAATATGAAATTGTACAGTGGATTGAATCTGGTTTAAGAATTCACAAAGAGGGAGATAATTGTAAATTTTGTAGTGGGAAGTTAGATTATTCAGATGTTAAACTAAAAATCAATCAATACAAAGAAAACAAAAGACACAAGGCAACTGAGAAATTAAAACAATTCAATGAGCAACTTAAAAATCAATTAGCTAATGTAGAGCAATTTGAAAAAGAATCAAAAATCTATAAAACAAATGTAGGTAAGGCTGTTGAACAATATTTTAATGCTATTACCTCAAAGCAGAATGAAGTCGAAATCCTAATAAATTCTTCCCAGTCAAAAATTGATAAAATTGAAAGCATAGTTGATTTTGATTTTAAAAAATTAGCCAATATTTCAGAAGTTATTGAAAGCTCCATTACTAAAATAAATAAGCTCAAAAATGAACAATTAAGTGAGTTAAGAAAAAAACAAAATAATTTAACTTCCTTAGTAAAAGGTGCTATCGGTTTGGAGATAACCAAATCTAATATCATTAAAGAGCAGTTAAATGAAATTAAAGTCAAGGAGGGTGAATTAAAAGTTAAGCGGGATAGCAATAAAACCAAAGAACAAGAAATTCAAAATCTTAAACAGCAAAAAAGCCTTACCAAAGATTTTGCTGATTTTGTTTCTCAAATTTTAAAAGATATAAATATCTCTTTGAAAGTCACACTTGACACAGACAATCGAAATTATATCATTAAATGCACAAACGAAGATGTGGTATTAGCCATAAAGGATATTAGCGAAGGAGAAAAGAATCTTTTAGCGTTATTGTTTTTCTATTACGAACTTTTTAGCGACAATAAGCAGAAACAAATAAAAACAGAAATTGAAGTTATAATTGTTGATGACCCAATTTCAAGTATGGATGATTCTAATAAGTTTTACATTTTGGAATTAATGAAAAACCTTTTAGAATTATCTAATCAACAAGTTTTTGTTTTAACTCATTCTTGGGAAGATTTTTGTAATTTATCATACGGCAAAAAAGCTTGGGAAAACAATTCAAAATACGCAACTTTTGACACAAGAAAGAATAATGGAAAAAGTGAACTGTCAAAATTAAATAAGATTGAAAAACCGTATAAATACTTATTCAAAGAAATATTTGATTTTTCCCAAAAACGAGAAGAAGAATTAAAAACGGAATGTCAGATATATCATTATCCAAATGTAATGCGGAGGGTTTTTGAGGAATGGTATAGTTTCAAAATTGGTAAAGATTTAAATTTAACCAGTGCACAACAAGACCGTTTGACAAGTGATTTGAAAATTACTGAAAACAAAGAAAAGACAAGCCTTGGTTTATTACTAAAAGTCTGTAATATTTTATCTCATTCTATCAATGGCTCAAAGAATCCTCAAGAAATTCACCAAGCTGCAAAATTTATGATGAAATTAATTGAAAAAAACGATTCATTGCACTTTAATAATATGAAACAATAATTAATTTGAAATTTATAAAATCATAAGAACAGCCCTCGCTTCGTAGTCAAGCACATTGGCTGGTCGCTCAAAAAAGCCAACCTCACGACCAAAACCAGCCAAAGAGCTTGCCTACCCCAACGCACGGCAGACAGGAAAGTAGTAGCAAATTGAAAGAAAAATGACGGAATACAAAGAACACCAGGCGGTAACATCGTGTATAGTGCATTTGTCGGATAGTGCTAATTTCAAGGGCGTTACATCTAATAAACGGTGTAGCGGTTCGACAGGTTTGTGCTTCGAATCGCCAAACGACACCATACACGTAACCGTTACCGCCAAGTGTGAGTCAGACAGCGACATAGTAAAATTGAAAAGTAAACCATTGCGTAAGGACAGAAAAACAAAATTATTCACAAATTCGGATAACGGATATTCAAATTGATTCAATTATTTTTTTAACTCGATGTAATAATTGAATGAAAATTTCGTTTTTTATTAAAAATATTTTTATGCTTAAAAAAAGAGTGGCATTATTCTTTATTTTTTCAGCTAACATTTTTTTGTTGGCTCATGTCATAGTGCCTCATCACTATCATAATGGTATAGTATGCAAATCAAACATACTTTATCAAAAGAATAACGATACTCAGAAGCATTCTAATGAACACACCATAAAGCGTGAAAGTGACTTTGAAAATTGTTTATTGACTAAGGCTGTTTTTATTTCATCAAAAACCTCCAGACAGTCTATTAAACCTCCAGATTCTGAAGATGAAAGCCTCATTTTCTTTCATATTTTTGATAATATCAAATTTGCTTCATTTGTCACCGCATATGACATAAGTCCAATCCCTCCTTTTATATTTTTTCCTGAACAAATTCTAAATAATTTAGTTGGATTACGGGCGCCTCCTATTATTTAAATTCTCCCACATTTCTATTTTTAAAATAGACATCAAACTAATAACATCAGTTTTGATTGTAGAACTGTTGTGGTTTAATTTTAATAACAATAAAAAAATATAAAATGAATAAGAATATAACTTCAATCCTTTTATTAATTTGCTTTGTGTTTTTACAAAGCAAACTAACAGCTCAAAGTAATATAGAGACCAAAACTTTATTTGGTAATAATCCAAAAGAATTCGGTTTTTTTGTTTCACCTGCTGTTGGTATAACTCAAATGGACGGTTTTAATAGCTTGCTTCTTAATCTTCGCGGTGGGTTAAGTATTAATGACAAGTTTTTAATAGGTGGCTACTTCAAAACTTCTATGAATGATATCAGACCACAAAGTGAAACAGTCCCAAATTTATATATGGACTACTGGACTGTGGGTGGCTTTACCGAATACACGTTACTTTCCAAAAAGGTAATACATGTAACATTTCCTTTATATATTGGTTATGGTGAGGTAGAAATGGACAATGAAAGCGGTTTTACTGGACTTGGAGAAGCTAATTTCTTAGAAATTGAACCTGCGGCATTATTAGAGGTCAACTTGCATAAGTATGTTCGATTTAATGTTGGAGTAGGCTACCGTATTGTCAGCCAAATGAATTACAGGAACTTCAATCAATCTGATATTTCAGGACTGACTGGGTGTATAGGACTAAAATTTGGGCTATTCCGATAAAGCTTTAATAACTAACACAAATTCGCTTCAAGTTGGATTGACTTTGCTATTATTGGCAAGGCAGAGCAAACATAAATTAGATGCTCCGCCTATACATAAGTGACAAATTGAATATTTGTAATAAATATAAACTTGAAAGCGAAACTCGTTTAAATGCAAACAAAAAAATACTAAATTTATGAATACAAAAATTTCTACTTTATCCATAAAAAGTATCTTCCATTGGTTTTTAGCCATAGGATTTACCGCAGCTTATATTTCTGAAGACTTTGATAGAAACGAAAATGTGCATTATGCCTTTGGGCTTTTTGTGGGCGCATTGATTATGTTTCGTATTATTTATGGTTTTGTTGGTCCGAAATGGGCCAGTTACAAGGTTTTTTTGATAGGTATTAAAAATCAAACAGCCTCTCTTGTAAACTTATTTAAAAAGGGGAAAGCCAAATACATTAGTAATCCGTTAGCTTCTATTGTGATGCTTTGCATATTGATAGTTGGCTTACTTTGTAGTTTATCGGGTTTTATCTTGTATTCGATAGAGAGCAATTCACTTATCAACCTAAACTTAAGTGAAAACTTTGTTGAAGAAGCACATGAAATTCTGGCTAACTTGTTTTTAATATTGATTGGCATTCATGTAGTTGGTATTATTTATGATATTATTTTTCTTGCAAAAACGAAAATATTACTATCAATATTAAAAGTCAACAAATTGGCTGAAAAGAAAAGCTTAAAAGAAAATATATTTCAATTTACATTTTCAACACTTTGGTTAATTGTCCCATTTTTTGCTTTTTATTTTGGCATGAGCTTACCAACAGAAAACAGAAGTGAAAAAAAGAAAATCCAGTATGAGGAAAAACAAGATGAATACAAAGAACATGATGATGATTAAATAAAAAAGACACAACAATTATGAAATTATATTATCAAGTAATTGTATTAATTTGCTTTATTTTACTCTTTATCTGAATAAGAAGATGAAAACGAAAAAAAAAGTGTAAACAATTTCGATAAAATTTTGATTGAATGATAGTACTTGAAAAATCTCAAAAGAATTTAAAATTCAAGGTTCAACGAATTATTGCAATTTCATCAGTTCTAATATTTATTGGAAAATTAATTGCCTACTTTTTGACCAATTCAGTAGGTATATTAACAGATGCTCTTGAAAGTACAGTAAATGTGACAACTGGATTTATTACTCTGTACGCTGTTTATGTTTCATTAAAACCTAAAGACGAAGACCATCCGTTCGGACATGGTAAAGCCGAGTTTTTATCTGCATCAGTCGAAGGTTTTTTAATTATTATTGCTGGAATAATAATCATTTTTGAAGCAATTAAACGACTTTTTATCCCAGCGGAAGTTTCGCAATTGGATATAGGAATTATTATTGTTGCCATTGCAGGTTTGTTAAATTATTTAATTGGTTGGTACAGTATAAAAATTGGCAAAAAAAACAATTCAATTGCTTTAATATCAGGTGGAAAACACTTACACTCCGATACTTATTCATCAATTGGATTAGTGATTGGATTAGTTTTACTGTACTATACAAAATTAGCATGGTTAGACAGTTTGATAGCCTTGATTTTCGGGACTATTATAGTAATAACTGGCTTGAAAATACTTAAAGAAACCTCTTCGCATCTAATGGACGAAGCAGATTTTAAATTGATTGAGCAATTCGGGAAAATAATTGAAAGCAACAAGCCTGATGAATGGATTGATATCCACAATTTTAAACTTATTAAATACGGTAATGTATATCATATAAATTGTGATTTGGTTTTACCTTGGAATTTGTATTTATCAGATGCTCATGAAGAAGGAGAAAAATTAAAGAACTTATTAGTTTCAAATTTCCAAGAAGACATTGTTTTTAATTTGCACACAGATGAATGTTTTAAGAAATACTGTAAGTATTGTAAAAGAGCAGATTGTAAGGAAAGAACCACTGACTTTGTAACTCAATTAAATTTTGATTTGAACAAATTTACAAAAGAAAAAATGGAAAACAGTTAAATTGGAAAAACACCAGGCGGTAACAAGCGGTATAAAACATTGGGGCTTAGGTGGTTATGCGAGCGTCCTACCCCGCATCAAGTTCGTTGTAACTCGACAGGATAGTAGCCCGCAATCCCCAACGTTTCATACCGCCAACCGTTGGCAACAAGTGTAAAAAAAGACAACCCGACAGCTAGTTACGATAACGACAAAATTGAAATAAGAAAGGATTTAGCTTTTTGACAGGACAGTGCTAATTTGATGGAATTTATTTTGTTTTTTTCCGACGCTCAAAAGAAAATGAAATGAAACCCCAACCCACATTGCACACATTTGCAAATCGCACCAGCCGCACGTAAACCAAAATTTGCAAAAGAGTGCAATCTTCCCACCACACTACTGCTACGATAAAACATTCGTTAATTTATGCAAAAAAAAGATTGGATTATAGAAAAATATATCAATCTTTGTACCGTAAAACAATTTTAGTACAAATTTGATATGAGCATTGATAATACCAAAGAATCAATTTTAAGCGTTGCGAATAAGCTATTCAGTCGCTTTGGGTTCCATAAAACTTCAATGGATGAAATCGCTAAAATTGCGAGGAAAGCCAAAGGTTCCTTATATTATCATTTTGCAAGCAAGGAGGATTTATTTAGGGAGGTAGTATCAATTGAAATGATAAACCTGAAAAATCAGCTGTCTTTTATTGTTAATAATCCTGATTTGACTTCTACGGAAAAGGTAAAAAAATATCTCGTTAAAAGAATGGAGATTCTAAATTCTGCTGCAAATTATCATGAAACGCTAAAAGCTGATTTTTTTGAACATTTTCATTTCATTGATGATTTACGGACTGAATTAGATGCATGGGAAAAAGAAAACCTGAAAAAGTTAATCCTTCAAGGTGTTGAGAGGGGTGAATTTGCTATTATTGGAGATATTGATGTTTTGTTAGACGTATTCATTATGGTTATAAAAGGGCTTGAGATACCCTTTTTTCTACAGAACAAATATGTGAAATACGCTCCTCATTTTGAAGGTTTAATTGGAATACTCACAAAAGGTTTATCTCGATAATTTTTTTTGCACTAAAACTGACTATAAAACGATTTAAGTATAATTAATTTTAAAACAACAAAATATGAACAGATTCGCAGATGGCATAGTGAAATTTAAATGGCTTATAATTATAGCCGTTGTAGGTTTAACCGTATTCTTTAGTTATCAGGCAAAAGACTTGCATATAAACGCTGATATAATAAGCTCTTTGCCCGATGATGACCCTGTTGCCCGGTTGTACAAGGAGATAGGAACACAGTTTGGCGGAAATGATATGGGAATGATTGTGTTGGAAACAAATGATGTTTTTAAAGCAGAAGTCATTCAGCATATAAAGCAAATTACCGATAGCATAAAATATACCAGTGGGGTTTCAACCGTTACAAGCTTAACCAATATTCTCGATATCAAAAGCTCTGAATGGGGTATTGAAATCGGCAAGCTGGTTGATGAGTATGATTTGCCCGTTGAGCAATCGCAGTTAGACAGCCTGAAAAACTATGTTTTCTCCAAAGAGATGTACAGGGGAGCTATTGTTTCAGAGGATGGAACGGCAACCGCAATAATGTTTACACTTCTCCCCGAGGGAGATAAACAGGCTGTTGCAAAAGAAATTAAGGATAAAATTGAAGCATTGGATTTGCCCGAGACAACTTATTTTGGCGGTCTCCCCATGATGATGAACGACATTAACGATTTGATTGTTTCGGATATTGTATGGCTTGTTCCCATCGTTTTCCTCGTAATAGCCATTATTTTATTGTTGAGTTTTAAATCTTTTAGAGGGGTATTGTTGCCGTTGCTCATAGCAGGTTTGGCCGTTATTTGGACAATGGGCTTAATGGCAGTAACCGGGTATGAGTTGACAATTATCTCAAATATAATTCCGGTTGTGCTGCTTGCTGTAGGAAGTGCTTATACAATTCATGTGCTCAATAGTATTAACCACAATAAACTTGCAGACAGAAAACAGGCATTAGTTCAAGCACTTAGATATATTCTGATTCCTGTAATACTGGCAGCAGTAACCACTGCCATTGGATTTGTATCATTTGTTTTTGGGGCATACCTCACCATGATTAAAGACTTCGGAATATTTACTGCGGTTGGTACATTAATCGCTTTAATACTATCCCTATTTTTTGTTCCCGCACTTATCTCTGGACTTTCAATGTATGGCAAAAAAACAGCTATTGAATCCGAAGAAAAGCAAACCATATTAACTCACAAAATTCTACTGCCCTTGGTAAAATTTCTGTTTAAACATCCCAAATATACACTTACAGGTTGGGGAGTTCTGCTAATGTTATGCATTGGTGGCCTAATGTTGATAAAAACCAGCGTTAACATGGCCGACTATTTTAAGAAAGATAATCCAACAAGGATTGCAGAGGATGTTATGCAGAAAAAATTTGGCGGCTCGTTACCGGTATTTGTTGTTTTTGAAGGAGATATGCAAAGTCCAGAGGTGCTGAAGATGATGATTAGTACCGAACATTTCATGAAGGAGGACCCGAATATTGAAATAACACAGTCGGTAGCAGACTTGATTGAACAAATGAACGATGCCATGGGCGAGGGTAAAAAAATTCCCGATGACAAGGCAAAAATTGAACAATTATGGTTTCTGCTCGATGGGCAGGAGGTTATGCCCCAACTAGTGAACAATGACCTAACCAAAGGAATTATCCAATCGAAATTTGCATCGGTTGACAGTAAAGAACTTGAGGTGTTTACTGCAAAAATGAACCGGTTCATCGAGGATAACCCAAACGAACATTGTAAAATTGAATTGACCGGGATGCCTTCTGTGTATGTTAAGCTCAACAGTAGTTTGATAAATAGCCAGTATAACAGTTTGTTGATAGCCATTATTATGGTTGTACTTATTGTGGGCTTGATATTGCGCTCCGCTTCAAAAGGGATTTTTGCCGCCATACCCGTTGTTGCCACTATTATTGTATTATTCGGGTTCATGGGTATCACAGGTATCCCCCTCGATATTGCAACTGTACTTGTGGCCAGCATTGCCTTGGGTATAGGCATCGATTATTCCATTCATGTTATAACCGGTTTCAATAAGCATTTGATAAGCCACGGGGATGCTGAAAAAGCCATAGAAGAAACCATATTGCTAAGTGGGAAGGCTGTAATTATCAATGTCATATCGGTATCAGCCGGATTTTTAGTGCTTCTGTTTTCGCAAATCGTGCCCTTGCAAAATTTCGGCTTACTGGTTGCCATAAGCATGTTTGGCTCCGGGTTTGGGGCTTTAACGCTATTACCGGTTATTTTAATCCTTGTGAACAGGAAACGTAAAATAATAGCAAATAATCATTAACAATTAAAAATAAAAAGTATGAAATCAAGAATTAAAACAGCGGTAATGACCGCTATTATCGTAGCAGGAGGTATTTTTTCTGCCAATGCGCAAGACGCAAGTACAATCCTTAAAAAAATGGACGATGTGATGTACTCTCCCAAAGACATGACAGGGAAAAATAAAATTATTCTGATTGACAAAAATGGGAAAGAGGAAATCCGTGAAGCCACTGTACAACAGAAAGGTAACGACAAGCGTATATTTCGTTTTACTTCCCCTGCCTCACAAGCCGGAATCTCCGTTTTATCATTGCCCGATGATGTGATGTATTTGTATTTACCTGCCTTTGGAAAAGAAAGGAGAATTGCAACCAGCGCTAAAAATCAAAACTTTGCAGGTACCGATTTTTCTTATGACGATATGGAGTCTGTGCTATTCTCGATAAAGTACACCCCAAAATTAGTAAAAACTGAAGGCAATGTATATGTATTGGAATTAACTCCTATCGGTGGTAAATCGGATTATTCAAAAGTAATGGTACAGGTAAATAAAACAGATTATTATCCCGTATCAATGGAATATTACGACAAGGGAAACACCAAAATAAAAGAAGCAAAATACACTTTCAAAAAGATTGGCAATTATTGGAATGCCGCTGAAATTGAAATGACTGATTTAAAGAAAAACCACAAAACCAAAATGCAGATGTCGGATGTGAAATACGACACGGGGTTGACAGACGATGATTTTACTGTTAGGAAGCTAAAACAATAATTGGTTGTTGAGAATGAAAACCATTTCAGGGTACATTTTGACAAAAGTTTTGGGTTGGAAAATTGTCGGTGATTTTCCAACCCTTAATAAATGTGTTATCATTTTTGCACCGCATACTAGTTATTACGATTCTTTGTATGGCAAATTATTTCTAAATGAGATAAGCATTAACCATATCATTTTATCAAAAAAAGAACTTTTCTTTTTTCCGATGAATATCTTAATGAAATGGTATGGTTCTGTTGCAGTTCGCAGTGTAAAAGGTGAAAATACTATTTGCAAGATTTCTAAAATAATTCAAGAATCTCAATCCGTACATGCAATTATTTCGCCGGAAGGGACAAGAAAAAAAGTTATCAAGTGGAATAAGGGCTTCTATTATATTGCATTTAAAGCGAAAGTTCCTATTGTAGTAAGTTATCTGGATTATCAGAAAAAAGAAATTGGTATAAAGGGAGTAATTGATGATATTGAAAATATTGAAACCGTAATGCAACAAATAAACCTTATGTATAAAGATGTTACCGCAAAATATCCTGAAAATTTTTCACTTGAATTAAAAGTATAGAGTATATGAAACAGAATGTAGCATTGGTATTATCAAGCGGGGGCTCAAGAGGTCTTGCCCATATCGGGGTTATCTCAGAACTGGAAAAACACGGGTTTACCATTACATCCGTTTCAGGCTCTTCCATAGGAGCGGTTATGGGAGGGCTTTACGCCATGGGAAAAATACAGGAATATACCAAGTGGGTAAGCTCCTTTAACAAAAGGGATATCTGGGGCTTTATGGATTTTACAATTGCCTCTAATGGTTTATTAAAGGGTGAGCGGGTTTTTGATAAAATGAAGACATTTATCCCCGATATGAATATTGAAGATATGCCCATCCCCTTTGCTGCCGTTGCTACTGATATACTCCACGAAAAAGAAGTAGTTTTTACCAAAGGAAGTTTTTATGAGGCTGCCCGTGCATCCGTTGCAATCCCGGCAGTTTTTACGCCGGTAAAATACACTGATACCATTCTTGTTGATGGTGGCGTTCTGAATCCAATTCCTGTTGAATACGTGTCTCGTAAGAATGGAGATTTGCTGATAGTAGTGAATTTGTACGGTGACAAAAAAACTGATATTCCGAAAGAATCAAATAATAACAATGGATTCTTAAACAGGTTGATGAACACCATATCGACCTTAATTATAACCGGTGACAAGCACAGTGCAGGGTACTACTCACTTCTAAGCGGTACTACATCGGCAATGATACATAGGATTGCAAAAATGAGCATCGAGAAACATAAACCCGATATGATAATTAATATACCATACGATTCGGCAAATACCTTTGATTTTTACAGGACAAAAGAATTGATAGAGTTGGGGAAAAATGCAGCAAAAGAGGCAATAAATTATTATTATAAAAACCTATAAGGGAATGGATTTATCAAAAGAATATATCAATATTCACAGGCTTATAAAAGCAAGCGATTCAAAGCTACTGAAACGCTTACCTAACTTTATAATTTACCTGATTAAACTAATTATCAGGCAAAATGAGATAAATCGAATTCTATCTGTTTACGCAAATTTCGAAGGAGTTGATTTTTTATCCAAAATAATTAAGGAGCTAAATATAAAAGTTGAAATTGAAGGAATTGAGAATTTGCCCGAAAACGGTAAATGCTTTTTTGTGGCAAATCATCCTTTTGGATTTGTTGATGGCCTAATTCTAACAAGCACAGTTGCTAACAAATACGGTGATTTTAAGGCTATCGGCAACAACGTGTTTATGCTTATACCCCATTTAAAAGGGAATATTGCTGCGGTAAATGTTTTTGGAGCGAATCCAAGGGATTATGTTATAGAGCTGGAGAGAGTATTTAATTCTGATATCCCTATCACTCATTTCCCCGCTGGTCTTGTTTCGAGGATTCAAAAGGGAAAAGTTGAGGATAGTGATTGGCAAAAAGGGTTTATTAAAGCGGTTGCGTATCAGCGTAACGTTGTTCCGTTTTATTTCTACGGGCGAAATTCACTTCTTTTTTATTTTATATATATCGCCCGAAAAACTTTTGGAATAAGTAAAACCTTAGAATTAGTTCTATTGCCTCATGAACTATTTAACAAACGAAATAAAACCATAAGGGTTAAAATAGGCAAGCCCATTTCATACAACACCTTCGATATGTCAAGGTCGCACCACGATTGGGCACAATTTGTAAAAAAACAGGTGTATAACTTAAAAAACGCAATATGAAAAAGGTGTCAGCAATAATATGTGCATATAACGAAGAGAAAACGCTAAAAGATGTCATTCTTTCAGTTTCAGAATCTTTAATTGTTAGTGAGATTATTGTAGTTAACGATGGGTCTTCAGATAGTACTAAGAAAATAATTGAGGAGCTGCAGAAAGAGATTGAGATAACAGCAATCCATTTAGCAGAAAACAAAGGGAAAGGCTACGCTATGGCGGTGGGTGTTGAAAATTCAATCTTTGATATTATGCTATTTGTTGATGCCGACCAGTCGAACATTGTTCAGGGATACATTAATCAATTAACCAATCCTTTATTAAAAGAAGAATCGGACATGGTTTTAGGCTATTCTACTGTAAATATTTTAAATCAGGATATAAACCCTTTAAAAATATTGACAGGCGAAAGAGCTTTATACAAAGAAGATATTATACCAATTCTTGATAAAATGAAGGAATCACGTTTTGGTGTAGAAACCCTATTGTATTTTTATTACATATCTATTGGCAAATCCATAAAGTTTATCAGGTTGAAAGGGATGGCACATAAGGATAAGTACAAGAAAATGTCTGCGTTTAAGGCAACAACAGGCTATATTAACGAAGGTTTTGAAATTGCCTATACAGCCTTTAAAAATTATGAGCTTTTGCTAAAATCTGTAGAAAAGCAAATTTCTAAAAGAGTGAAACAATGAGTAAAATTTCAGCAATAATTTGTGCGTATAACGAGGAGAAAACAATCAAAGAAGTAGTAACAGCCGTGTGCGATTACTTTTTTGATGAGGTAATTGTTGTAAACGATGGGTCAACAGACGGTACGGCCAAAATTTTAGGTGAACTTTTGAATTTCTCCTCACTTAAATATATTGCACTTCCTGAGAATAAAGGGAAAGGTTATGCAATGGCAACCGGGGTAGAAAATTCAACAGGAGAAATTATTGTTTTCATTGATGCCGATTTGTCTAACCTAAAAGAGGAGCATTTTGAGCAGCTAATCAGTCCCATTTTTAACAACGAGGCAGATATGGTATTAGGCCAGGCAACAGAGCCCCTGATTAACTATAAAATCAACCCGTTCAAATCGTTCACTGGCGAAAGGGCACTGTTAAAGAAGGATGTACTGTCAATTTTGCAAGATATGAAAGCATCAAAATTTGGGGTAGAAACCCTGATTAATCTTTACTATATGGCACACGAAAAAAAGTTAAATATGTGATGCTCGAAGGACTAAAACATCCAACCAAATTTGATAAAACCTCACAATCGCAAGCCGTTAAAGAATTTGTTATGGAGGGGCATCAAATTGCATTAGCGGCGTTTAACAGCTTTAATTTGTTAACAAAAATCGTTAGAAATCAAATCAAAAAAAATATAGATTTATGAAAACAAGAATTTTATTTTTTTCTATGCTTCTGCTTGTTTCCGTTTCAAGCGTAACTAATGCACAGGAAGATAACAGCCTTAAACTGTCAGGTGAACTTTTAACCGACCAACGTTTTTTACTTAAATCACCCAACGATTGGGCTTGGAACGAAAACCGTCTGACTTTAAAACTTGACAAAAGAATTACCGATAATTCAAAATTTTACAGCGAAGTCTGGTTGCGTAATATTGGCCTGCCCGGTATTAATTCATCATCTGACCTTTATAATAAAGGGATTATTGACCCTTATAATCTTGAAATCAGGGAAGCGTATGTTCAGTTATACGGTTTTCTTACTGAAAATTTAGATGTTACCATTGGTCGTCAACGCATTGTTTGGGGAACTGCCGATAAATTAAATCCAACAGACAACCTTAATCCATTAGATTTGGAAGACATTTTAGATTTTGGTCGTCGTCGTGGTTCTGATGCTATTAACCTAAATTACTACATAAACAGTGACTTCTCGCTTCAAGGGATTTTTATTCCTTTTTTCCAACCTGCGAATATGCCTGTTGGTATTTTTGCAAACGCACTCTCCCCTAATTTAGAATTACCACAAGGCATGGTCTTAAAAGGTTTATCTGATACTTTAATGATGCCGCGCTATAATTTGGGAGAAAGTTCAACAGCGGGTTTAAAATTCAAAGGTTTTGCAAAAGGTGTTGATTTTTCCCTGAGCTATGTTTGGGGATATGACGGATTACCTTTCTCCACAAGAAATACTTTTATCCCTGTTGATGCGTTTGGCGGAATAACTATCAATTCTCAGCTTTCATTTGCAAGAACACATATTATTGGTGCAGATTTGGCTACAAGCATTGCAGGTATTGGTTTTTGGGCCGAGGCAGCAGCATTTATTCCCGATGAAGACGTAATCATGACCAATGATTTGTCTGCTTTTTATCCGCTGTCACCCGTTCCAGTAACTCAGGATTCATTAATTTTAGACAAAACAAAGCCTTACATTAAATTTGTTGTTGGTGGCGATTACAATTTTGCGGATGGTTCGTATCTTAATCTTCAATACATGCACGGGTTTATTCACGAACGAGGAGCCGAAAACCTGAATGACTATTTCTTTTTACGGTACGAAAAGAAATTTTTCAATGAAAAGTTAAAAGTAGCTCCTATTGGTGGTGGTTTCATAGTTACAGACTGGAATAATATAAAAGATAATTATGCCCTTGTGTATATGCCTGAGATTGCTTACCAAGCCACTATTAATTCAGAAATCACTTTAGCAACCACAATTTTTGATGGCAAAGGAGATAATTTGTTTTCGAATCTGAAGGATTACAATATGTTTATGTTAAAATTGAAATATAGTTTTTAATGTTAAATCAAATATGCCCTACACACTGCCGTAAGCACATTTGCAACCCCGCACGAGCCAACGCTCCAACCAAAGGCTTGCAAAAGAGCTTCCGCCTCTCCAGCCCAAGCAACCGCCTTTCAGGACGGTTTTAGGATTGTCCACGCTCAAAAAAACAAAATAAATTTGTGCTTCGTTGATAGGTTGGTGCAGATTGATAATGACAAGAAAATAAAGCTAAACAAATGACATACAGACAGATATGAATGAACACCAGTTGCCAACATCGTATATAAAACATTTGGCAGTCAGTGCGTTATTAAGCATTTCAGCTCGTATTATAGGCACTTGTAACTTGACAGGAAAGTGCTTCGAAATGCCAAACGTTTCATATACGTGACCGTTGTGCTTCATGCTAAAAGAATAGACTTGAAAATGAATTATAGATTTGGATTTTTATTTCTTACAATAATATTTCTCTTTTCATGCAATCGAGATGTGAAATTTAATAGTGAAGAATGGAAAAAAGCAGGTGGAGAAAACATTACTCTAGATACAAGATCAACAATGGTGAATGATTTAATAGAAAGAGAAATTTTATTAAATAAAACTGAAGCTGAAATACTAAAAATGATTGGTTATCCTTCTAGACTTCATGGACAAGAAATAGACTCAATAAAATACTTTGCGGTCCAAGAATTTTATAGTTGGGGAGATATTGATCCAAAAGAAATGACTTTTTTGAAAATCATATTTGGTAAAGACGGAAAATCAAATTCCATTGAAATGTTTTCAACTAAATAAAAAAAGCACGAAAGCACAACACGGGCTCATAAGCCATAGCACCCTTCGGGATGCAACGGCTCATAGCCCCATCCGTTACCAACAAGCCTAAGAAGCGACAGTGGTAATTATACTGTGAAACAAAAAAAATGAAACAGCCACCACACAAAACAGCACATTTGCAAGCTCCGAGACACAAGCCGATGCTTCAGCTTGCAAAAGAGCTGTTTTTTTGCGAGCGCACTGGTGATAGATTGATACATTTGCTGTTATTTGTAATAGTAGATTATAACATGAATTGATTATATAGATTTCGAGTAATATGTTAGAATATAGCAAATACAATAGAGGTTCGGAATGGCGTAAATGGGATTTACATTTTCATACTCCTTCATCTCATGATTATGAAAATAAGAGTATAACTAATCAAGAGATTATAGATGGTTTAAATTCAAATAATATTTCAGTTGTTGCAATTACTGACCATCACGTAATTGATGCTGAAAGGATTAGAGATTTACAAGCAATTGGCGGTGATGAGATAACTGTTTTGCCAGGCATTGAATTTTGTTCCGAATTAGGTGGTAGTGAATCAATTCATTTTATTGGTATTTTTCCTGAAAAATCTGATATCGAAAGCATTTGGACAACGATTCAAGGTACAGTTGGTTTAACTAAACAAGATATTGAATCCAAAGGAGGTTTTGACAATATTCAGTGTGATTTAATTGAGACTTGTGATTTGATTCATAAACTTGGAGGAATTACTTCTGTACATGCTGGAACTAAAACTAATACTGTAGAAAGTATCAAAAACACTATCCTGAATAAAATGCAACAAAAAAGAAGGATTCTTTCTGAGAGCATTGATATTCTTGAATTAGGAAAAGTGATTGATGAAAATGACTATCGAGAAATTGTATTTAAAAGTATAGGATTTATACTTCCAATGATTATTTGTAGCGATAATCACAATATTAATTCTTATAATTTAAAAGAAAATCTTTGGATAAAAGCAGACCCTACATTTGAAGGTTTGAAACAGATTACTTTTGAACCAACTGAACGAGTTAAACTTCAAGCTGCAAAACCAGAAGAAAAAACAGGATATCATGTTATTGATTCTGTTTCTATTAATGAAGGTGAATTTTGGAAGAATGAAATATTTCTTAACCCAAACCTTAATACAATAATTGGAGGTCGTTCAACAGGTAAATCGACTCTTTTAAAATGTATTGCAAAAAAAATCGATCCATCAATAAAACTACTAACAGAAAAAGAAGAAACTTTTATTAATAATCACATTAATGGTATTAGTCTTAAATGGAAAGATGGAGAATCAAACTTGAATAGAGATATCCAGTTTTTTCCTCAAAGCTATATGTATGAGATAGCAACGAGTGTAGCAAAAACTAATGAAATTATTGAAACAATTATTAAAGAAAACGATACAGACAAGAACCTTTCAAAGTATGATAGTTTCAATAGTTCAAATCGTACTGAAATTATTAATAAAATAAATAATCTGTTTCAGTTGCAAACTAAGATTGATAATTATAAAAATGAATTAAAAGAAAAAGGTGATAAATCTGGTATATCGAAAGAAATTAAGTCATTAGAAGATAAAATAAAAGCTATTAATTCTGGAAGTGCAATATCTAAAGAAGAATTAACAGCTTATGAAGAACTCATTAAATTAATTTCTCAGAAGGAACAATCTATTATACTTGCGAACGAAGACCTTGCTATTATCAAAAAACTTCAAGTATACACTGTTTTTAACACATCTCTAGAATATGAATTTAACGGTTTGTCTGATACCACAAGAGAAGCTGTTAAAAAAATATTTGAGCGCTTACAAATTGAAACAGATATAAAATGGGTAAATCAATTAACATCTAAAAATGATGCTTTACTTAAACAAATTTCTATTTGGAATTCAGAAATTAAAACCGCTAAAGAATCAGATATCTATCAAAAAGGTGAAAAAAATCTGATAAATAATAAGCAGTATCAAGAATATAAAGAGAAACTTGAAGAAGAGCGAAAAAAGTTAAATATTATAACAGAGATTGAAAAAAACATTTCAAAAGTTCAAGAACAATTAAATAAACTAAAGGAAGTAATTGTTAATCTCCATTTTCAATATTATACAAAAGTTAAGGAACTCATAACTCAATTAACATTAAGTTATAACGGTATAGAAATTAGAGCTAATTTTTATATTCTGGATAAGAATTTAAAAGAATTTTTTGATACTAGATTAAATCAAAGGAGTGGTGAAAGACAAAGGTATATTGCTGATTTTATTGATAAGTATAGTTCAAATGTAAAATCATATATTTCTGACTTTCTAAATCGCGCTTTACGAAATGAGATTGAGTATAAAGGAGGGCATATTAATAATAATGTAACATCCGAACTATTATCAACTAACTGGTTTGGATTAACATATGACCTCACTTATCAAAATGATATATTTATTGATATGTCGCAAGGAAAACAAGCATTTGTTATATTAAAGTTATTGCTAGAATTTAGTAATAAAAGTTGCCCTATTCTTATTGACCAGCCAGAAGATAGTTTAGATAATAGAGCTATATATAACGAGTTAGTTAAGTACTTAAAAGATAAAAAGAAAGAACGTCAGATTATATTAGTAACGCATAATCCAAATGTTGTTGTAAGTGCAGACGCAGAACAAATTATTGTTGCTAATCAAGATGGTAAGGACTCTCCAAACGAAGCTAATATTAAATTTCAATATGTATCAGGGGCATTAGAATTTTCAAAACCTGAAGATAAAAGCATAAAATTTGTTCTTAAATCAAAAGGAATTCGTGAACATGTATGTGAAATATTAGAAGGTGGCGAAGATGCTTTTAAACAACGAGAGAGAAAATATGCAATTAAATAGCCAACGCTTCACAGCCACACACATTGTCAAGTCACTCAAAAAGCCAACTGCACGACCAAAACTTGTCAAAGAGTGTGTCTGTTCAAACGCACGTGGCACTGCAAATTTGATAGCTAATTGTTTGAAAATGAATAAAGGCCAGTTGGTAACACGCAATATACGTAAGCCGGGGGATGTAGGTGTTTTAAACTTTTGTACATTTATTAAAAATTGTAACGGTTTGACAAGTTGGAGCTTCGAAATCCCGGCCTCCGCATATTGCCATCCGTTAGCATACATTCCCCACATCAGAGCATCTAATTAATTTCCGATGCTAACGATCAGATTTTGAGGGGAATATGAATTTACTAAATTTGACGTTAGTCACAATCCTCCATATAAAAACTTAACTGACTAATTCGGCTAACGTCAATAAAAGTTGGGGTGATATGAGGTTTTTTTATAAATTTGTCGTTTTATAACTAATTGATTATTAATGATAAAATTTGACGTTAGTCAGAATTTAAAGTAGACAAAATGCAAATAGGACCAGTAGGAATACATGATGTTTCAAAAAAGAAGGAAATCTGGAATGATTTTGCAAAATTGTATTCTGGAAACTTGAAAGTAATTAAAACAAAATCAAAAGAATTCGAGAGACTTCAATTAACTTTTGAATTTCAAGGTGCTTCGATTGTGTTTATTGAAACTGACACAAAACCATTAAGAGTTGAAATTGAATTACCAAACTCCAAATGCGACTCCAAATTTCTTCTATCAGAAAGCGATTTTATGGATAAAGCATTGTCCTTTTTTTCAAGTAAAAAAGTAACAACAAATTCGGATGAACTTAACCGGAACTATTTGCTAAAAAGTAAAAATGAAGAGTTTGTAAAGTCGTTATTTAATGACAAAAAAATTCAGACAATAATTCTCCAAGAGAAAATCATGATGATATCTGGTATACTGAGACAAACTACATTTTATATTGAAATGGCAGTAAACCGAGACATTAACAACTTTGATAAACTGAATAATATTGGCTTACTGACTAAAATGATAATAGAAAAAACGTATGCTAATAAATAGGACTCTGAGCGGTCTGCAAGACCCAGCGAGGAGTCGGTGTTGAACTACATCCTGACAATTACTGAAAAAATGTTCTATGTACTTATCGACTGTTTTGGATATTTTTTA